>ERZ780137.444-NODE-444-length-35619-cov-13.776600_pt1 | contig 35619 bp, 29 predicted proteins | sample MGYA00511020_ERZ780137 | MGnify/ENA primary metagenome ERZ780137 (study PRJEB29588, sample SAMEA2157917) | human gut metagenome | biome: human gut; feature: human-associated habitat; material: faeces | place: Denmark | collected 2008/2010 ... | reverse complement strand
CGCCGGAACGATGTTCCGGCGCCGCTGCTCTCTGCTGTCTCCGCGCCGTTTGCCCGGCGGCATGGGGCAGATATTCCCCCGGAAATGAAGAAAGAGCAGCCTTTCGGCTGCTCTTTCTCCCTCCCCAAGACGGCCACAAGGAGCGCCGTAGCGCTCCCTGTGGTGGTGTGTTGTCGGGTAAAAGGGGGAATACCCGACAGGGGGGTGGCACGGACAGAGGGGGGTGACTCTATTCGTGCTCAACTGTATTGTACACCTGCCTGTCCGGTTTGTCAAACGTTTTTTCTGATTTTTTGCAGTGGGTAACATTGGGGTAAAGTTAATGTGTTCTTAATGTCACTATCCTTGCTTTTTGTGAAATAATGTCGTACACTATATGTGTGTTTGCATGATACAGGAGGTATACTAAATGGTCTCCATTATAGAAGTAACTGACAAAGCCCAGCTGCGCCGGTTCGTGGACTACCCAAATGAGCTGTATAAGGACGTGCCTCAGTTCGTCCCCGCCACCTATGGCGACGATCTCTCCGATTGGGACCGCAGCAAGAACCCCGCCTTTGAATACTGCGACGCCCGCTGCTGGCTGGCCATGCGCGACGGGGAGATCGTGGGCCGCATCGGTGCCATCCACTCCCGCAAGGCCAACGACAAGTGGGGTGCCAACCGCCTGCGCTTTACCCAGGTGGATTTCATTGACGACCCGGAGGTCTCCTCCGCCCTGTTCCGCACGGTGGAGGCCTGGGCGAAGGAGCTGGACTGCACCGCCGTTCACGGTCCCCTTGGCTTCACCGACATGGACCGCGAGGGTATGCTGGTAGAGGGCTTTGACCGCCGCAGCTGCTTTTTCACATACTACAACTATCCCTACTACATCGACCACATGGCCGCCCTGGGCTATGTGAAGGACGTGGACTGGATCGAGGAGCTTATCACCGTCCCGGAGGACGAGGCCACCATACAGCGCTGGGAGAAGATCTCCGACTTCGTTCTCAAGCGCCACCGCCTGCACATTCACGAGGCCAGGAACCGCCTGTCCTATCTGCCCCTGCTCAAGCCGTTTTTCGAGCTGGTCAACCTGGCCTACGCGCCGCTGTACGGCACTGTGGATCTCTCTGACCGCCAGATCAAAAAGTACTCCGCCAAGTTCGCGCCCCTCATCAATCCCAACACCACCTGCTTCGTCATGGATGAAAATGACCGCATGGTGGCCTTCGGCGTAGGTGCGCCAAGCCTGGCCTCCGCCCTGCAGAAGCACCGGGGCCGCCTCATGCCCACCGGCTGGATCGACGTTCTCAAGGCCTTCCGCAGGAACGACACCGTGGACCTGCTGCTCATCGCCGTCCACCCGGACTACCAGAAAAAGGGTGTCAACGCCATTATCCTCAGCAAGGCCATGAAAGGCTGCCACAAGCTGGGCATCAAGCAGGCCGAGACCGGCCCCATGCTGGAGCTGAACGACAAGGTCCAGTCCCAGTGGAAGGATTTTCAGACCGAACAGCATAAGCGCCGCCGCTGCTTCATCAAGCAGCTGTGATACATAAAAGGGACCGGCTCGGCCGGCCCTTTTTATCTCCCGCTGAAAAAGCAGCACCCTCCTGCCGGCGCAGGAGGGTGTTGTTCATTTCAGTTCTACCACGGTCACGCCGGCCTCGCCCTCGCCGTACCGGCCCAGGCGGAAGGACTTGACCTGTTTGTTTTTCTTCAGCAGCTGGTGCACGGCGGCGCGCAGCGCGCCGGTGCCCTTGCCGTGGATGATGGTCACGGTGCCCAGCTTGGACCGGGATGCCGCGTCCAGGTAGTTCTCCACCACGCTCTCGGCCTCCAGCGTCTCCAGGCCCCGGATGTCCAGCTCGGCGGACGCCCGCGCCCCGGTGTTGATGGACACCGCCGGTCCGCTGCGCTGCTGCGCGGCGGCGGACTGCTTTTTCTTCTTCTCGATCTCCTCCGCCGTTTCCAGCAGGCGCACCTGCGCGGCCTTCACGGTCATCTTCATCTTGCCCGCCTGCAGGAGCAGCGTGCCGTCGCCGTTGACCGCCAGCACCGCGGCACCGGTACGCACACCGGCCAGCTCCACCGTGTCGCCCACGGCGATGGGCCGGCTGGGCGCGGGTACCGGCTCTGTATCCTCGTCCCGTTGGTGCAGCGCCGTCTCCGCCTCGTTCAGGCGGCGGCGTATATCGCTTTTCCGGTCATTCACGGCCTGATAGTCCGACCGCTGCTGCTGTTTCCGCAGCTCGTCCAGCTCGGCGAACACCTGATCCGCCTGCCGCTGGGCCTGCTGCACGATGCGCCGCGCCTCGGCCTCGCCCTTGGTCCGGGCGTTGTCCTTGGCCTTCTCCATCTGCTCACGGAAGGTCCGCGCCTTCCGCGCGTCCTCCTCACGCTGGCGCCACAGCCGGTCCGCCTCGCCCTGGGCCTTCTCCAGCCGCTGGCGCTTCTCCTCCAGTTGGGTCAGCACGTCCTCGAACCGCACGGATTCACTGTCCATCTGGGCCTTGGCGTCCTCGATGACGCTCTCGTCCAGCCCCAGCCGCCGGGAGATGGCAAAGGCGTTGGACTTGCCCGGTATGCCGATGAGCAGCCGGTAGGTAGGCCGCAGCGTCTGCACATCGAACTCACAGCTGGCGTTCTCCACCCCCGCCGTGGTCATGGCAAAGGTCTTCAGCTCCGCGTAATGGGTGGTGGCCGCCGTCAGCGCGCCCTTGCGCCGCACATCCTGGATGATGGCGATGGCCAGCGCCGCGCCCTCCACCGGGTCGGTGCCCGCCCCCAGCTCGTCGAACAGGATCAGGCTCTTCTCATCCGCCAGCTTCAGTATCTCCACCGTGTTGGCCATGTGCGCCGAGAAGGTGGACAGGCTCTGCTCGATGCTCTGCTCGTCGCCCACGTCCGCCAGCACCCGGTCGAACACCTGCACGGCGCTCTGGTCGCCGGCGGGGATGTGCAGGCCGCATTGGGCCATCAGGCACAGCAGCCCCAGCGTTTTCAGCGTCACGGTCTTGCCGCCGGTATTGGGGCCGGTGATGACCAGCGTGTCATACGCACCGCCCAGCGCCACCGTCACCGGCACCGCCTTGGCCGGGTCCAGCAGGGGATGCCGCGCCCGCTTCAGGTCGATGCCGCCCCGCTTCCGCACCAGCGGCCGCCCCGCGTCCATGGCATAGCTCAGCTGTGCCCGGGCGAAAATGGTGTCCAGCTGCACCAGCAGGTCGTAGTCGTACAGGATGTTCTCCCGCTGCGCCGCGCACTCGCCGGACAGTATACGCAGCACCCGGTCGATCTCCTTTTCCTCACGGGCCTGCAATTCCTTCAATTCATTATTGGCCTGCACCACGCCCATGGGTTCCACGAACAGCGTGGCCCCGGAGGAGGAGATGTCGTGCACCAGACCCGGCAGACTGCCCTTGCACTCCGCCTTTACCGGCACCACGAACCGCCCGTCCCGCTGGGTGATCAGCGCCTCCTGCAGCACCTTGGCGTAGGAGGGCGACGAGATGATCCGCTGCAGGATCTGCCGTCCCTTGCTGGCCGCAGCGCGCATATTCCGCCGTATGTCCGCCAGCTCCGGGCTGGCGGTGTCGGCGATGGTCTCTTCGTCCAGTATGGCGCCGCGTATTTTATCCTCCAGATAGCGGTTCACATGAAGGGCAGAGAATAGCCGGTCGATGGCCGTGGCCTCCCCCTGACGCTCCGCGTCATAGTCGCTGACCCGCCGCGCAGCGGTCAGCACGCCGGCCACATCCAGCAGCTCCCGGGTGTTCAGCACGCCGCCGTGGTCCGCCCGGTCCAGTGCCTGGGATACGTCCTTCACGCCCGCAAAGGACGGACTGCCGTGCAGGCCCAGCCGCGTCTTGGCCGCGTCCGTCTCATCCAGCAGGTGCTCCACCGCCGCCGCGTCTGTGGCAGGACGCAGCCGCAGGCACCGGGCCTTGGCCTCGTCGCTGACCGCATGGCGCGCCAGCAGCTCCAGCACCGCCGGCAGCTCCAGTGTGCGGATAGATTTCTCAAATAACTCGCTCATGTATGTATGTCCTCCTGTTATCCCAACAGGGCCTTGTAATAGTCCAGCGTCCGGAACCCGCGCTCCAGCTGGGCGGCGATAAACGCCTCGCCCGCCTGATCCAGCGCCTGCAGGGCGCCCGGCTCCAGCGTAAAGCTGTACAGCCGCCTGGGGTCCGCGTACAGCACGTGCCGCAGCGCCGCCAGACCAGCCTCGGTCAGCGGCAGCCGGAAGCTGCGCTCCGGGCCCCTGCACGTTCCGCACGCCACAAATCCGCCGGAGATGTCCAGCACCGGTCCCTCCGGCTGTGCCGTTCCGCACACGGCGCATTCCTCCGCCAGCGGCTCAAAGCCAGAGAGCGCCATCAGTCGGAACTGGAACGCCGCCTTCACCAGCCGCGGGTCCTTCCCCGTGCGGCACAGGGCGTACAGGGCGTTCAGCAGCAGCGACAGTATCTCAGGGCAGGGCGTCTCCTCGGCGCACACCGCCTCCGTCAGCTCACAGAACCACGCCGCCAGCGCCAGCAGCTCGATGTCCCGGCCCAGCCCGTCGAACAGCTCGATGGGCGACGCCTCATCCAGCATATACCAGCTGCCCCGCTTGAAAATGGTCAGCTCGGAATAGGCCGGCATCTGGCAGGCCGCCGCCAGGCGGCTGTTCTTTCGCCGCGCACCCCGGGCGATCAGGGGTATCTTCCCCCGGTCCGCCGTCAGCACCGTCAATATCCGATCTGTCTCCTTTGTGTCTGTGACCCGCAGCACCACGCCGCCGGTCACGGTCTTTCCACTTTGCATACAGCCTCCTGGGCCCCGCGGTACAGCAGATACGCCTCCGGCGCGCCGGTGTCCAAAAATAATTCCCAGTAGTCCACGCGAACACCTCCATGTCGTTAGCATGGGAGCTTTCGCCGGTTTTATGGCTGGAAATTTGTTGATGTTATTCCTCGTTGTAGCCCTGACTTCTGATGAAGTTGGGATTATCCCGCCAGTTTGCCCCACTCGATGTCCCATCGAGCGGGGACCCCGCATTTTATCGCTTTACGGCGGAAATGAATTCCGCCTACGGAATTCTTCGAATTCACGCCGCATGCGCGGCGGCTCGCTCCGCTCGCAGGAAAACTGGCCGGAGTGCATGCTGCGACCGCAGCCTTACTCCTCGTTATAGCCCTGACTTCTGATGAAATTCGGATTATCTCTCCAATTTTCCTTGACCTTCACCCACGTCTCCATGTACACCTTCGTGCCCATGAATTTCTCAATATCCCGACGGGCCGCGGAGCTGATGCGCTTGAGCATTTCGCCGCCTCTGCCGATGATGATGCCCTTGTGGCTGGCCTTCTCGCAGTAGATGGTCACGTCCAGGTCGATGATGCCCGTGTCCTCCCGTTCGGAGAACTTCGTCACCTCCACCGCCGTGCCGTGGGGGATCTCCTTGTCAAGGCAGCGCAGCATCTTCTCCCGGACGATCTCCGCGCACACCTGGCTGTCCGCCTGGTCGGTGGTCATGCCGTCGGGGAACAGCTGGGGGCCCTCCTGGGCGTATTGGGACAGCTGCCGCATCAGCTCATCCAGGCCGTCGCCGGTCCGGGCGGAGATGGGAATGATGGCATCAAAGCCGTCATAGGCCGCGCTGTACGCCGCGATGACCTCCAGCAGGGCCTCCTTTTTCTCTACCGTGTCGATCTTGTTGATGCACAGCACGCAGGGCAGCTGCTCCTCCCGGATGCGCTGCAAAAGGACCTTCTCCGGCTCGCCCACATGGGGGATGGGCTCCACCAGCAGCAGCGCGCACTCCACGTCGCTGAGGCTCTCCCGCACCACCTTGACCATATAGTCCCCCAGCCGGGAACGGGGCTTGTGCAGGCCCGGCGTATCCAGCAGCACATACTGGGTATCGCCCCGGTTCACCACGCCGTAAATGCGGTTGCGGGTGGTCTGGGGCTTGTCCGAAACAATGGCGATCTTCTCGCCCACCAGGGCGTTGGTCAGGCTGGACTTGCCCACATTGGGCCGTCCGCACACGGTGATCATTGCGGTTTTTGTGATGTTCATAGGTGATCCTCAACTTTCTTTCATTTGAGCAATTTTCGTGCAGCGTTATTTTCGTTCCAGGCCCAGCACGGACATGATGGCCTCTTCTCTTTCGCGCATCTGGGCCTTCATGGGGCCCTCGTCCAGGTGGTCGTAGCCCAACAGGTGCAGCACGGAGTGTACCGCCAGATACGCCAACTCCCGGCGGTTGGCGTGGCCGTATTCCTTCGCCTGCGCCTTCACGCGCTCCAGAGAGATGACCATGTCCCCCAGGGGCACATAGCCGGTGCCGGGGTCGGCGTCCTCCGCGCCGGGCAGCTCGCCGGGAGTCAGTTCAAACTCCGGAAAACTCAGCACGTCCGTAGGGCGGTCTACCCCACGCATCTCCAGGTTGATGGAGTGGATGCCCGCGTCGCCGGTCACCAGCACATCCACCTCGCAGGGGAAGTCCACCCCTTGCTCGGCCAGCGCTGTGCGGATGACCCTGCGGAGAAAGCTGCGTGTGCCCTCGCTGACACCGGGGACATCGGCGGTCACCGGGATATAGTGTCGTTTCATTTCTTTTTCTCCTCAAATTTGGCGTAGGCCTCGATGATGCGCTGCACCATCACATGGCGCACCACGTCCTCCTTGGTGAGCCTGCATATGGCCACGCCCTCCACGTCCCGCAGCACCTTCATGGCCTCCTTCAGACCGCTGACCTTGTCGGTGGGCAGGTCGATCTGGGTCACATCGCCGGTGATGACCACCTTGGAGCCAAAGCCCATGCGGGTGAGAAACATCTTCATCTGCTCACGGCTGGTGTTCTGGGCCTCGTCCAGAATGATAAAGCTGTCGTCCAGCGTCCGCCCGCGCATATAGGCCAGGGGCGCCACCTCGATGTTGCCGCGCTCCAGATACTTCTGGTACGTCTCCGCGCCCAGCATGTCGAACAGTGCGTCGTACAGCGGGCGCAGGTAGGGGTCCACCTTCGATTGCAGATCGCCGGGCAGGAAGCCCAGCCGTTCGCCGGCCTCCACCGCCGGACGGGTGAGGATGATGCGGTTCACCTGCTTGTCCCGGAAGGCGGCCACCGCCGCCGCCACCGCCAGGTACGTCTTGCCGGTGCCGGCAGGGCCCACACCGATGGTGACGGTCTGCTTCAGGATGGCGTTGACGTACTCCTTCTGGCCGATGGTCTTGGGCTTGACGGGCCTGCCCTTGCTGGTGATGCAGATCACGTCCTGGGTCAGCTCGCTGATGCGCTCGGCCTGGCCGGAGCGCACCAGCCCGATGACGTAGCGCACGTGCTGGTCGGTGATCGTCTCGCCCTTATTGGACAGGGTCAGCAGCGCCTGCACCGCCTTCACCGCCAGCATCACGTTTTCCGGCTCGCCGGACACCACGATCTCGCCGCCCCGGTTCACCGCCTGCACCTGAAATTCCGCCTCCAGGAGCCGGATATTCTCGTCGAAGGAGCCGAAAAGATTGACGGCCTCCTCCATGCGTTCAATACCGATACGTTGTTCCATGTTTTGGGTTTACCTCCCTGTATCGCTTGTTATAGTCAGCGGCGCGTCCACGCCGATCTGTTCCTCGCACTCCGCCCGCAGCGTCACCATAAGGTACGCGCCCTGCCGCCGGGCGGATACGTCCGCTTTCAGAACACGGCCATCGTCTCCGATGGTCTGCGCCAACTGGGCCTCCAGCTGCTTTTGTCCCTCGGCGCGGGCCTCATCCTCCGGACGTTCACCGTCGTACACCGCGCGCTCGGCCACCGTCTCTGTTACCAGCGTTACCGGCAGGCGCAGCCCGAAGGGCAGCTGCACGCCACGGTATCGTATTATTTTATCACAGTTTTCCCGGCCCTGCAATATGCTGTCCCCCGCAGGCAGCGCAATTCGGTGCCGTCCGAGGTCCAGCGCGGTATGGGTGCGGGTCTTCACGGGCTCCGTGCCGTCCTTCAGCACCGTCTCCAGAGGTACGGGCACCGTCCACTCATACCATGTCCGGGCCCAGATCCGCCCGGTGGCCCGCATATACCGGCAGCCCCGGGGCGAGTCAGCCACCCCGGACAGCAGCACCTGCCCCGCCTGCACCGTTTCGCCCACCGCCGCGCAGGTCACCCCGTCCAGCGCCTCGATCTTCGTGATGAGCCCGTCTCTGGCCGCCACGATGTTCTGCACGTCGCTGTCCCGGTACAGATGCGGCGGGCGGACGCGCTCCACCACCTGCACATGGGCGGTGCAGCCCCTGACGTTCACCGCCAGATACACCACGTCCGGCAGCAGCGGCAGCACCCGGTTCCGCAGCTCGTCCTGGTCCAGACCCACACCATGCGTGCCCACGCGCACGCCGCATCGTTCCAGTGCCTGCAATACGCTTTCCGTGGGGACGGTGTCGTTGCCGGTGACCTCGAAGTCCCAGATGAAGGCGCTGCCCACCGCCAGCAGCAGCGGCAGCAGCAGCCATACCGCCTCCTGCCGCACAGTCAGCGCTGCCCAGGAAAACTGCCGCACCACACCGCCGTGCAGCGCATAGGCGGACACCAGTAGGCGCCACACCCCCAGCAGCTGTATGGCCGCGAACAGCCACAGGGCGCACAGCGGTATCAGCAGCAGGATGCGGCGGCGCAGCGTCTCTCGGCTGCGGCACACGCCCCAGCCCAGCCACAGGCACAGGGGCGACGCCAGCAGGCACAGCCACGACCAGTTGTTATAAGGGAATGCCACCCACACTGCCAACGCCATTACTGCCAGACTGTACCCGATGCGGAAGCGCAGGCTTCCCCGGCGCTCCAGATAGGCCTCCACCTCCGCCGGTGTATCGGCACAGGCCCGGGGGCGCGTCTCACCGGCCAGGATGTCGTCCGCCGTCACGCCGTACAGCGCCGCCAGCGCCGGCAGCGCGGCAATGTCCGGCAGACCCGCGCCGGACTCCCATTTGCTGACAGTTTTGTTGGACACCCCTAATATATCCGCCACCTGCTGCTGTGTCATGTCCCGCCCCCTGCGGAGTGATGCCAGATAGGCGCCTGTCTTTTCCATATCCATTGTCGCGGCCTCCTTTTTTCTTGTTGTACCCAGTATAGCATACGGCGGATTTTTGTCCATCCCCCGCCCGCTGACTTTGTCTACGGAGCGTAGACAAGGCTGTTTCCACGGAAAAGTACCCCGTTCTCCGATTTTTTTCTTGACACGGACGGTGGCCTATGGTAATATGTACAAGCTGACGATTTGAGTGGAGGGCGCACGCGGGTGTAGCACAATGGCCAGGGCACCAGCCTTCCAAGCTGGGGATGCGGGTTCGATTCCCGTCACCCGCTCCAACTTGACAGATACGCGCCAGTAGCTCAGTTGGATAGAGCAACTGCCTTCTAAGCAGTAGGCCAGGGGTTCGAGTCCCTTCTGGCGTGCCATTTCCCCTTACGGGCGTCAGCGCTTCCCGTGCGGATGTATATGGTGGGTGTAGCTCAGTTGGTTAGAGCACCGGATTGTGGTTCCGGGTGTCGAGGGTTCGAGTCCCTTTACCCACCCCACAAAAAGAAATGAGGGATCGGGAGTGTCCCGGTCCCTCATCCCTTTCCACACAGGGGTGTCGCCAAGTGGTAAGGCAAGGGACTTTGACTCCCTCATCCGCTGGTTCGAGTCCAGCCATCCCTGCCAGCTCTTTCCGGACGACACTGTCCTTATGATAACTGCATACGCTTCGTTAGCTCAGTAGGTAGAGCACCTGCCTTTTAAGCAGGGTGTCCGGGGTTCGAATCCCCGACGAGGCACCAAAAGAGGAAGACACCTTTTGGTATCTTCCTCTTTTGCTGTCTTGCCTTCGGGAAGTCGAAGCTTATACCTCCTTCCCGCAGAAAGCGCCGCGGGGCTATTTTCTCTCCGCCGCCAGCTTCAGCAGGGTCTCTTTATCGTTAGGCGTTCCGTCCAGCACGGCGTTCAGCAGATACTGCAGCGCATCACCGACCTCTCGCCCCCGCAGCCCCAGCGCCATCAGGTCGCCGCCCTTCACCGTCAGGTCCTTCAGTGAAAAGCACTGCCGCTTCGCCAGCAGCGTGTTCAGAAGATCCTCCGCCTGCTGTATATCCGCCAGACGGCAGCGATCCTCCGGGCTTTGGGCGGCGTTGTCGGCCCGCTTCACCTCCAGCAGCTGCCGAAACGTCTCCTCTCCCAGCTGCGACACGGCGCGGGCAATAGCCTTCTCCGTCCGGGCAATATCCCGGTCGTGCCAGCGCGCCAGTGTCACGATGCGTTCGGCCGTGCGGTTGTCCATCCGCAGGCGGCGGCAGATATCCGCCGCCAGGTCCGCCGAGATGGCCGGGTGACCATAAAAATGCCCCACGCCCTGCTCATCCCGGGTAAAGCACGCCGGCTTGCCGATATCATGGAGCAGCATAGTCCAGCGCAGGACCACCTCCGCCGGGACGGCGGCCACTGCGTGGGCGCTGTGCCCCCACACGTCGTAGATATGATGGCGATTGTGCTGCTCGAAGCCCACGCAGGGCGCGATCTCCGGCAGGAACATCGCCAGCACGTCCGGCCAGTTCAGCAGCACCGGCAGCACGTGACTGCCGCACAGCAGTTTATCCATCTCTGTCAGGATACGCTCCGGCGCGATACAGCGCAGCAGCGGCGCCTTCACCCGCAGCGCCGCATCAGTCCGCGGCTCGACCGAAAATCCCAATACGGCGGCGAACCGCAGCGTCCGCAGGATACGCAGCGCATCCTCCTCAAAGCGTCGTTCCGGCTCTCCCACACACCGCAGGATACCCGCCTCCAGGTCCTCCCGCCCGCCATACAGATCGGTGATATGGCCGCGCAGGTCCATCGCCATGGCGTTCACCGTCAGGTCACGGCGGCAGAGATCCTCCTCCAGCCTGTCGGAGAAAAACACCTGATCCGGCCGGCGATGGTCCGTATAGGTCCCGTCCGCCCGGAAGGTAGTCACTTCAATGTGCATCTCCCCCGCCCGGACCGTGACCGTCCCGTGCTTCAGCCCGGTTGGGATGGCATAGCCGTCAAACAGTGTAAGCACCTGCTCCGGCCGCGCGGCGGTGGTCACGTCCCAATCTCCCGGTGTGCGGCCCAGCAGCGTGTCCCGCACGCAGCCGCCCACGGCATAGGCGGCGAAGCCCGCATCCTCCAGCCGCTCCAACACATATCGCACCGCCTGCGGCAGCATGGCTTCGCCTCCCCTCACGTTTTTTCATCCTCCGCCGCCAAATACCGGCAAAAAAGCCGGTTGCATGGGCGGAAACGTTGTATTATAATAGTACAGTAATTTTTCTGTTCCTGTCAAGGAGGCAGCAAATATGTTTCATCCTACTGAGGACTTTCACAAGTATATCCACCCCGGCAAGCGCGTACACCTTGCCGGCATCGGCGGCGTGAGTATGTGCGCGCTGGCGGAGGTATTGCAGGGCATGGGCGTGACGGTGCAGGGCTCGGACATGAGCGAGAGCGACACGGTGAAGCACCTGCGCTCTGTGGGGATCCCCGTGGCCATCGGCCACTCGGCGGAGAACCTGAAAAACTGCGACGCGGTCATCCGCACCGCCGCCATTCACGACAGCAATCCCGAGATCGCCGGCGCCGTGGCCCGGGGCATCCCGGTCTATGAGCGCGCCCAGGCCTGGGGCGCCATCATGCAGGGCTATCGCAACGCCCTGTGCGTCTCCGGCACCCACGGGAAGACCACCACCACCTCCATGGCCACCCACATCTTCATGGCGGCCCAGGCAGACCCCACGGTGATGATCGGCGGCACGCTGCCGCTGCTGCACTCCGGCTATCGTGTGGGCAGGGGCGACACCATCATTCTGGAGAGCTGTGAGTACTGCAATTCCTTCCTGAACTTCTTTCCCACCGTGGCAGTGATCCTTAACGTCCACGCCGATCATCTGGACTTCTTCAAGGACCTGGCCGATATCGAGCACTCCTTCCACGACTTTGCCGCTCTGGTGCCGGAGCGCGGCTTTATCATCGCCAACGCCGATGATGAGGGCGCCCGCGAGGCCGTCAAGGGCCTGACACATCCGGTGTTCACCTTCAGTGTCAAAGACCGCAGCGCCGACTGCTATGCCGACAACGTCTCCTTCTTTGACGGCTACGGCGACTTCGACGTGGTCATCAACGGCCTGACCTACGCCCATGTGTCCCTGCACGTCCCCGGCGCCCACAACATTTCCAACGCCCTGGCAGCGGCCAGCGCCGCCTATGTTCTCGGCCTTCCCGGCGAGGCGGTAACGGCGGGCCTGGCGTCCTTCACCGGCGCAGGACGGCGCTTTGAGCACAAGGGCACCTTCCGCGGCGCGGAGGTCTATGACGACTATGCCCACCATCCCGACGAGGTGCAGGCGCTGCTGAGCGCCGCGCAGGCGCTGCCCCACAAACGGCTCATCCTGGCCTTCCAGCCCCACACCTACACCCGCACCGCCGCGCTGTTCGATGACTTTGTGGAGGTACTGCGCCTGCCGGACCGCGTAGTGCTGGCGGAGATCTACGCCGCCCGGGAAAAGAACGACATCGGCATCTCCTCCCGGGACCTGGCCGCCCGCATCCCCGGCGCCGTCTACTGCGCCACGCTGGAGCAGACGGCGGACGAGCTGGAAAAGCTGGCCCAGCCCGGCGACATGATCATCACCGTGGGCGCAGGCGACATCTACCGCGCCGGAGAGCTGCTGCTGAAACGAGGTGACGCACAGTGACCATCTCCCCCGTATCCCATAACACCCGTCCGGAGAGCCAGCTGCTGCCACAGGAGGCCGCAGCCTTCGACCTGCTGGACAAGTTGGGCATCGAATACGACCGCGTCAGCCATGACGCCGCCTTCAACATGGAGCTGTGCGCCGAGGTCAGCCGCGTACTGGACGTGTCCGTATGCAAGAACCTGTTTCTGTGCAACCGGCAGAAAACCGCGTTCTATCTGCTGTGCATGCCGCCGGACAAGCCCTTCCACACTAAGGACCTCAGCGCGCAGATCGGCTCCTCCCGCCTGAGCTTCGCCCCGGAGGAGAGCCTGTGGGAGCTGCTGCGCTGCCACCCGGGCTCCGCCACCATTTTGGGCCTGGCCAACGATACGGAGCACCGGGTCCAGCTGCTCATCGACCGCGAGGTCTATGACGCGCCCTTTTTCTCCTGCCACCCGTGCATCTGCACCAGTACACTGAAGCTGAAGACCGCCGACGTGCTGGAAAAGCTGCTGCCCCACACCGGCCACACGCCTGTTATCGTTGATTTGTGAAAAATACTGCCTGCCCTTCCCAGCAGGCAGTATTTTTTCATATATATCACAAAAAGCCCTTGCGCTTGGAAACGTTTTCGGTTATACTTACCGTATTCCCACCGTCCGGCGGCACTCCACTTCATGCCGCCGGACGGCAAAAGATAAGGAGGAATACCCGCTGTGGCTGGCGGTGCGGCAGTGTGGAGACCTGTCGTAAGGCACTGAGGGCAATGCCCGTGCGAGGCCGTCTTTTGCGGAGGCAGGACGGTTACAGCCAAGACGTATGGCAAAGGTCATTCTGAAGGACCTGAAGAAGGTCTACCCCAACACCGAGAAGAAAAAGAAGGTCAAGAAGGGCGAGGAGCCCCAGGAAAAGAAGAGCAATCTTCAGATCACCGATGAGGGCGTTGTGGCCGTCCAGCAGTTCAGCCTGGAGATCGCCGACAAGGAGTTCATCGTGCTGGTGGGCCCCTCCGGCTGCGGCAAGTCCACCACCCTGCGTATGATCGCCGGTTTGGAGGACATCACCTCCGGCGAGCTGTGGATCGGCGACAAGCTGATGAACGACGTGGAACCCAAGGATCGGGACATCGCCATGGTGTTCCAGAACTACGCCCTGTACCCCCACATGACCGTGTATGAGAACATGGCCTTCTCCCTGAAGCTGAAGAAGGTCCCCAAGGACGAGATCGACAAGAAGGTCCGTCAGGCCGCGGAGATCCTGGACATCACCCAGTACCTGGACCGCAAGCCCAAGGCCCTGTCCGGCGGCCAGCGCCAGCGTGTGGCCATCGGCCGCGCCATCGTCCGCGACCCCGCCGTGTTCCTGATGGACGAGCCCCTGTCCAACCTGGACGCCAAGCTCCGCAACCAGATGCGCGCCGAGATCATCAAGCTGCGCCAGCGGATCAACACCACGTTTATCTACGTCACCCATGACCAGACCGAGGCCATGACCCTGGGCGACCGCATCGTCATCATGAAGGATGGCTTCATCCAGCAGATCGGCACGCCCCAGGAGGTCTTTGACCACCCGGCCAATCTGTTCGTGGCCGGCTTTATCGGCACGCCCCAGATGAACTTCTTTGACGCGAAGCTGGTGAAGAACAGCGACGGCAAATACGCCGTGGCTATCGATGGCATCAACGTGGAACTGGCCGAGGATAAGCAGGCCCGGCTCAGCGCTAAAAATGTACCGGAACAGGACGTGACGCTGGGCGTTCGCCCCGATCACATCATGCTCTGCGCCGACGGCGTCAAGGGTACCGTGGATGTCAGTGAGCTGATGGGCTCCTCTGTGCATCTGCATATCTCTACCCACGGCCATGACGTGGTGGTCATCGTCCCCACCAACGGCAACGCCGCCCACTTCCCCATGGGCAGTGAGGTCAACATGATCTTCGGCGGCAATGTGGCCCATGTGTTCAGCAAGGAGACGGAAAAGAATCTGGAGTGGTAACACCCTCATATAGAAGGACAGCGCCCCGCATGGGGCGCTGTCCTTTCGTTTGTAGGGGCCGGTGTCCTGCCGTGGAGCGCATGGAACAAATGCCCTTGGGGTACGACGTCCCTTCCCTGTCATTGCGAGCCAGCGCTCACGCTGGCGTGGGGCTTCGTCCCCCGACAAAAAAGAAATCCCTTTCGGGATTTCTTTTTTGCGTTCTCAAGATTTCTTCTTACTCACATATACCATCCCGGTCAGAGACAGCGCCGCACTCACGGCGTACATTCCCACGCCCGCATCTATGGTCTTGGGGGAGCCGGTCTTGCCCTCGTCCTTCGCGGTAGTCGCAGAGCTGTAGTAGTAACGCGGCGTTTCCTCTACTGTCGGATACTTGTGCTCCGGCAGAAGCGGTGTGCCATTCGGGTTGAAGCGGTAGTCGCCGCCGTTCTGGGTGAGCTTGTCGTAAAATTCCTTGGTTTTCATGGAATCGATGGATTCTGCGGTGCCAGCGATAGTACCATTGGTGGCGCAGGAATCAACGTTTGCAGTTTCGGTATAGTAGTTGTTCTTAAAAACAGGGGTGCCGGATTCAACCTTACCAACAAGTCCGCCGAGACGCTTATATGGTGGTGTGGTGACACCATATTTGGTCAAATCAATTTCACCAGCGAAATAACAGCTCTTGATAGGGGGGTCACCGTAGATGTAGCCCACAATGCCGCCCGTATTACCGCCAGAAGGTTTGCCGAGAACCGTCAATTTGCCGATGGAATAGCAATTTGTTATGGACGGATTACCACTGCCCAGAGAGCCGGCAATACCGCCGATGCTGTTGGCGCAAACCTCTATGTCAGCTGTGTTGACACAGTAGCGGATTTCAGAAGTGCCACCAGCATAACCAACAATACCACCAACGTTTAGACTGGCAACGCCATTATCAGTTCGAGTGACACTAATGCTGCCTTTGCTTTGGCAGTGCTCAAAGGTGGAGTCCATAGCAAACCCACATAGGCCAATAGAACCGTCGAGATAATTGTCACTGTTAGTGAATGATATATCAGATACACAATCACGAATCGTACTCTTGTTAGATGCACCGACAATGGAGCCAAAATCAGAGTATTTCCTTGAACCAGTAGCATTTACAGAGCCCTGTACAGTAAGACCGGAAATCTCGGCGTTCTCAATATATCCGAAAAAGCCATATGATTCATATTCAATCATGCCATAGGCATCGGAAAAGTCCAAATTAGAAATCGTATGTCCGTTGCCGTAAAATTTTCCGCTGAAAAAATGCGGAACGTTAGCGTCGTTGTCGGCGCATCCAATCGACGTCCATGTTTTACCGCTCAAATCTAAATCGGATTCCAGGCTTACTACAGCATCGGTCTTGCCGTCGTATGCACCCGCGTTTACGTCCGCCGCAAATTGCATCAGTTCATCAACCGTTCTAATGGCTGTCTTTCCCGCCGCAAAAGCAGAAATGGGCACCATCGCCAAACACAGCACCAACGCAAAAAATATACCTACTACGTGCTTCTTCATTGTACACTCCTCCTTTTATTCTCCCATAGCATACAGGCGGCATCATTCCGTGGGTACCCACGGAATGACGGGAGCTCCCGTCGCCGCACATATCAACGCTGTTGGTCATATTATACCTGCTTTTCTGCCAAATGTAAATTCAAAATTTGTGCGCCTTTGGCGGAAAATAAAATGGGAGAGACGGCTCACAGCAGCTTCTCCAATTCGCTCTCGCCGTACATCGGGATGCCGTGGGCTTTCAGCAGCGCCGCCGTGACGCCGTCGCCGTCCGTCAGCGTTCCGGTGAACGTTCCGTCATAGATGCGCCCGCAGCCGCAGGAGGGGCTTCGCTCCTTCAGCACGGCGGCGGTACAGCCGTACAGCCGCCCCAGACGCAGCGTCTCCTCCGCGCCCCGGCAGTACTCCGCCGTCACGTCTCGGCCATCGTTCATCACCACCCGGTCCCCCCGCCGCTCGGAGGGATTTCGGGGCGTGGGCAATCCTCCCAGCTGCTCCGGACACACCGGCACCGCCAGTCCACGCCGGGCCAGCTCCTGCGCCAGCGGGTTGGGCTTGCTCTGCCCGTCGTAGCGACAGGCACAGCCCAGCAGGCACGCGCTCACCAGGATCATACCGCCAGCTCCTTTCCGTTCAGAGCGGCATACACCAGCGTATCGCCCGCGTATTGCAGCTTCATGGAGAAAAACGGCGTGTCCGGCTCGTGGATCAGCGCCAGGAACAGCTTGTCCCCCTCCCATTGGGGCAACGCCGCCAGCGCATCCTTGTGCAGCCATTCCAGCACGCCCTCGCTGCACTCCCGCAGCGTTCCCGTCCAGCCGGTGGCGGTAAACAGGTGCATATATTCCCCCTCCCAGATATCCGACACAAAGGTGATGACCCCCCGATACCGATAGTCGGTCAGCATCAACCCCGTCTCCTCCAGCGTCTCGCGGCAAACGCACTCCTCCGGGCTCTCGCCCTCCTCGCACTTGCCGCCCACGCCGATCCACTTGTCGTGGTTCAGGTCGTTCTGCTTCTTCACCCGATGCAGCATCAGGTATTCGCCCCGTTCGTTTTCGATATAGCACAGCGTGGTGTTTTTCATCTTTGCACCTCCGATTTACAAATCACTGCCAATAGTATATACTATTCGTATCGTCAACACAACTGTTACCTGTCAGGAGAGTATATAGTATGCCAACGATAAAACCAGGCCGCTACCACCACTTTAAGGGTAATGAATATGAGGTCATCGGCACCGCCCGCCACTCTGAAACACTGGAGGAACTGGTGGTCTACCGTGCCCTGTATGATAATGGCGGTCTGTGGGTGCGCCCCGCCGCCATGTGGTCCGAGATCGTGGACCGCGACGGTTACCGCGGCCCGCGTTTCATCCCGGAGGACGGCCAATGATCGACTATACTGTGATACGCTCCCGCCGGCGCACCCTGGCGCTGGAGGTCACCCGGCAGGGCACCGCCCTGGTCCGCGCCCCCCTGCGGGCCTCCGATGCGGATATCACCCGCTTTGTAGACAACCACCGCAGCTGGCTGGAAAAGCACCTTGCCGCACGGCAGGCCTATCTATCCGCCCACCCGGAGCCGTCTGCGGCACAAGCGGACGCATGGCGGCAGCAGGCAAAAGAGACACTGCCGCCCCTGGTGGCCCACTGGGCCCAGCGCATGGGCGTGCAGCCCGCCGGTATCACCATCACCGCCGCCCGCACCCGCTTCGGCAGCTGCTCCGGCAAAAACCGTCTCAGCTTCTCCCTCTACCTGATGGCCTATCCCGAAGCCGCCATTGAATACGTGGTGGTCCATGAGCTGGCGCACATTCGCCACCACGACCACTCCCCCGCCTTCTACCGCGAGGTGGAAGCCTATCTGCCCGACTGGAGGGCGCGCCGCGCCCTCCTTCGCCGGTAATTCCGCCATTTTGCGCCGTACATTCGATACTTCGCCGCCGCCCGTTCAGTCGGGCGGTGGTTTTCTTGTGATTTTCACAAGAAAACCACCGTCTTTTCTGTGCGTTTCGGCAAAAATGCAGCGGAGCAATTGACAATTGCGGCAAACACTGATAGGATAACTATGCTGAACGGAAACGTTACCGGAAATGTTTTCGCTTTCCTCTGACGATTTTCGTTCCTTTCGATCTGGTATAGTAGGAGGCACACCCAGGTATGACGATCAAGGATATAGCCAAACAGTGCAGCGTCAGCGTCAGTACCGTCTCCCGTGTGCTGAATGACCGGCCGGATGTCAGTGAGGATGTCCGGCGTAAGGTGCTTTCCGCTATCAAGAACAGCAACTACATTCCCAACAACAGCGCCCGCGATCTGGTTCGCACCAAGTCCGACGCTGTGGGTCTGGTAGTCCGCGGTGTGTCCAATCCGTTCTACACCGACATTATCCGCGCCATTGAACGCACCATCACCGATGCCGGTTTTACAATGGTCATGCAGCAGATCGGTACTTGCGACGACGAGGTCAAATGCGGTGCGGTTATGGAGCGCGAAAAGCGCCTGCAGGGCATCGTGTTCCTGGGCGGTCGGTTTGATTACACCCCCGCTGATCTGGCGATGCTGAACGTTCCCTTTGTGTGCTGTTCCTACTCCAACCGCTATGGCACGCTGATCGAGGGTGAGTATTCCTCTGTGTCCATCGCCGACGGTGACACCGCACAGCAGGCGGTGGAGGAGTTGTACCGCCACGGGCACCGGCGCATCGCGGCGCTGATCTCCCGGCCCAACGATCAGTCCATCAGCCAGCTGCGCTATGAGGGCTATGTGCAGGCGCTGGAGAGTCACGGCATCCCCGTGGACCCGGAACTGGTGATCTCCACCGGCGGCTTCGACGTCCGCGACGCCTATTCCGCCGTAAAGGCTGCCCTGGAACGGGGCGCGGATTTTACTGCTCTATTTGCCATTGCCGACTCTATGGCCATTGGTGCCATGCGGGCTTTGATGGACGCCGGCAGGCGTATCCCCGAGGACTGTTCCGTTATAGCGATAGATGGGTTAGAATTGTCTGCCTATATTGAGCCGCCGCTGACAACCCTGTGCCAGCCTATGGAGGAAATGGGCCGGCGCAGCGCCGAGATTTTGCTGGACATGGTGCGGCACAAGGGCTCCCACGCCTGTGAGCTGCTGCCCACCACCCTGCGCCGGGGCCGCAGCGTGGCCGCGCCCAGGTGATACTTTTGTATATCTTTGTGATCTATTTTGTGTATCCTAAGGATCCGTTTCCTGCATCCCAATAATTTGTTTTTTGTACCCTAATAATCTGTTTTTTACATCCTTGTGATGTGAAAATAAAAACAAAAAAGGAGTAATTACCATGAAGAAGTTTCTTGCAATGCTTCTTGCTCTCGTGATGGCCCTGTCTCTGGTGGCCTGCGGTGAGAAGAAGGACGACACCAAGACCGAGGGCGGCGACACTGCCACCGGCAAGGTCTATTATCTGAACTTCAAGCCTGAGCAGGATCAGGACTGGCAGGATCTGGCCAAGGCCTACACCGAGGAGACCGGTGTGCCCGTCACTGTTCTGACCGCCGCCTCCGGCACCTACGAGGAAAAGCTGACCTCCGAGATCGCCAAGACCGACGCCCCCACCCTGTTCCAGGTGAACGGCCCCGTGGGTCTGGCCAGCTGGAAGGATTACTGCTATGATCTGAAGGATTCTCAGATCTATGGCGAGCTGACCAGCGACAGCTTTGCCCTGAAGGACGGCGACGCCGTTGCCGGCATCGGCTACGTGATCGAGTCCTATGGTCTGATCACCAACAAGACTCTGCTGGAGAAGGCCGGCTACACCGTTGAAGACATCCAGAGCTTTGAGGATCTGAAGAAGGTCGCCGAGGACATCACCGCCCGCAAGGACAAGCTGGGCTTCGCCGCTTTCACCTCCGCCGGTATGGACGGCAGCTCCGACTGGCGCTTCAAGACCCATCTGGCCAACCTGCCCATCTACTTTGAGTATCAGGCTGACGGCATCAACAGCACCGATGCCATCAAGGGCACCTATCTGGACAACTATAAGGCCATCTTTGACCTGTACATCAACAACAGCACCTGCGCTCCCGCTGATCTGTCCGGCAAGACCGGCACCGACTCCGAGAACGAGTTCCTGAACGGCAAGGCCGTGTTCTTCCAGAACGGTTCCTGGGAGTATTCCGCTCTGTCCGCCAAGTACTCCGATGACGAGATGACCATGATCCCCATCTACATCGGCGTGGGTGATGAGGCCAATCAGGGTCTGTGCACCGGCACCGAGAACTACTGGTGCGTGAACAAGGACGCCGCTCCTGAGGACATCCAGGCCACGCTGGACTTCATGTACTGGTGCGTCACCTCTGACAAGGGCACGCAGGCTCTTGCCAATGACATGGGCTTCGTGATCCCCTTCAAGAAGGCCGCCGAGTCCCCCAACCTGTTCGTCAAGGTGGACAAGGAGCTGACCGCTGCCGGTAAGACCCCCGTGTCCTGGAACTTCACCACCATGCCCTCTGAGCAGTGGAAGAACGACGTTGGCTCCGCTCTGACCGCCTATGCCGCCGGTACCGGCGACTGGGAGGCCGTCAAGACCGCCTTCGTGGACGGCTGGGCCAAGGAAGCCGCTCTGAACGGCTGATCCCTTTTTACACCGTGATTTTCCGGTCGGGTGGGCTGAAACAGGCTCACCCGACCGCCGCACAGCCCCTGCGCTCCTGCGCAGCGGCTGCCTGTGCGCCCCGGCTTACAGGACGCGCAGGCAGCCGGATAATTCAACAAAACCGATATGGAGGTACACGCTTATGCAAAAGAACATCCGCAGATACTGGCCCATTTTCCTGCTGCCTACGCTGGCTGCCTTTCTCATCGGCTTTGTGATCCCGTTTATTCAGGGTCTGTATCTGTCCCTGTGCAAGTTCACCACCATCAACAAAACCACGTTCGTGGGTCTGAGCAACTATGTCAAGGCGTTTCAGGACGAGCAATTCGCACACGCCTTCGGCTTTACCGCTTCCTTCACCGTGGTGTCCACCGTGCTCATCAACGTTATCGCGCTGGGCATTGCCCTTCTGCTGACACGCGGCATCAAGGGCACCACCCCATTCCGCACGGTGTTCTTCATGCCCAACCTCATCGGCGGCATCGTGCTGGGCTATATCTGGCAGATCCTTCTGAACTGCATACTGAGTCTGATGGGCAAGCCGCTGCTGGCTCTGGACTCCACCTCCGGCTATTGGGGTCTGATCATCCTGATGTGCTGGCAGCAGATCGGCTACATGATGATCATATACATTGCCGGCCTGCAATCCATTCCCAATGACTATATCGAGGCGGCCTATATCGACGGTGCCACTCCGTGGCAAACCTTCTGGCGGGTAAAGCTGCCCAATCTGATGCCCAGCATTACGATCTGCCTTTTCCTGACCCTGACCAACTCCTTTAAGTTATTCGACCAGAACCTTGCTCTTACCGCCGGTGAGCCCGCCCATTCTACGGAAATGCTGGCAATGAACATCTACCAGACGTTCTACGCCCGCTCCGGCCCCATGTGGAAGGGAATCGGGCAGGCAAAGGCCGTGCTGTTCTGCATTCTGGTCATCGCCATCTCCAGCCTGCAGCTGAAGTTCACCCGCTCTAAGGAGGTGCAGCAGTAATGAAAAAGCGCTCTCACGCCATCAACACCGTCTGGACGGTGTTCCTGACGATCCTCAATCTTGCGTGGGTCTACCCCGTGGTGGTGGTGCTCATCAACTCCTTCAAAAAGGACTCCGCCATTTCCACCAGCACCGCTTTCCAGCTGCCTCCCGCCGACGGCTTTGCCGGGCTGGGTAATTATGCCAACGCAATCCATTCCAAGGGCTTTCTTGCCGCCTTCTTCAACAGCTTTATTATCTCCGTCACCTCTGTGGTGCTGATCCTGGTTTGCTGCTCCATGTGCGCGTGGTTTATCACCCGCGTGAAGACGTGGGCCACGAAGCTCTGCTACTTCCTGTTCGTGTTCTCCATGGTGGTACCCTTCCAGATGCTGATGTTCACTCTGGCAAATCTGGCGGATAAAACGAAGCTGAACACCCCGTTCAACATCTGTATCATCTACCTGGGCTTTGGCGCAGGACTGGCGGTGTTTATGTTCACCGGCTTCGTGAAATCCATTCCGCTGGAGATCGAGGAAGCGGCCATGATCGACGGCTGCGGCCCGCTCCGCACCTTCTTTCTGGTGGTAATGCCCATGCTGAAGCCCACGCTGGTCAGCGTCGGTATTCTGGAGACTATGTGGGTCTGGAACGACTACCTCCTGCCCTACCTGGTGCTGGACGGCACAAAATACATGACCATTCCCATTCTGATCCAGTACTTCCGCGGCGGCTTTGGCCGCGTGGAGATGGGTCCCATGATGGCCTGCATCGTCCTGACCATCCTGCCCATCATCATCATCTACGTTCTCGGCCAGAAGCACATCATCAAGGGCGTGGCGGCAGGCGCCGTCAAGGGCTAAACTTACAACACGCCGGGGGCGGGCTGATCGCCCGCCCCCGTATATTTTGGCCGGGACCGTCCGGCTGAAAGTCAAATCCTATCCAAGAGAGAAGTTGAGTTATGAAACGAAGCAGCGGTATTTTAATGGCGGTATCCTCCCTGCCCTCCCCCTATGGCATCGGTACCCTGGGCAAGGCAGCCTATGATTTCGCCGATTTCCTGAAAGACGCCGGCCAGTCCTACTGGCAAATGCTCCCCCTGGGCCCCACCAGCTATGGCGACTCCCCCTACCAGAGCTTTTCCGCCTACGCCGGCAACCCCTACTACATCGACCCGGATATGCTGGCGGCTGACGGACTGCTGACGGCCGCCGAGTGCGCCGCCCCCGACTGGGGCAGCGACCCGCGCCATGTGGACTACGGAAAGATCTACGAGAGCCGCTTTACCCTGCTGCACAAGGCCTACAAACGGGGCTGGGAGCGGGACGCGGAGGCCGTAGCGGCCTTTGCGCAGGACAATGCGCGCTGGCTGCCGGACTACGCCCTGTACATGGCCTGCAAGCGGCACTTCGGCATGAAGGCATGGACGGAGTGGCCCGACGACGACCTTCGCCTGCGTAAGAACGAGGCCGTGCTGGACAAGTACCGCACACTTCTGCGGGAGGATGTGCAGTTCTTCACCTATCTGCAATTTCTGTTTTTCAGGCAGTGGACCGCTCTGCGCGACTACGTCCACCAGCAGGGCATCCGCATCATCGGCGATCTGCCCATCTACGTGGCCATGGACTCAGCCGACGTCTGGGCTGAGCCGCAGTTCTTCCAGCTGGACGACGATCTGGTGCCCAAGGCTGTGGCCGGCGTCCCGCCGGATTACTTTACCGCCGACGGCCAGCTGTGGGGCAACCCCCTCTACGACTGGGACGCCATGCGTGACGACGGCTTCGGCTGGTGGATCCGCCGGATCGACGGCGCCGGCAAGCTGTATGATGTGATCCGCATCGACCACTTCCGCGGCTTTGCCAACTACTGGGCCGTGCCCTACGGTCAGCCCACCGCCAAAAACGGCCGCTGGATCGCCGGTCCCGGCATGGACCTGATCGAACGGCTCAACGGCTGGTTCCCGCAGCTGGAGTTCATCGCCGAGGATCTGGGCTACCCCACCCCGGAGGTGGCGCAGCTGCTCCGCGAGTCCGGCTGGCCCGGTATGAAGGTGCTGGAATTCGCCTTTGACTCCCGGGATTCCAGCGGGTATCTGCCCCACGCCTATACGCCGCACTGCATCTGCTATACCGGCACCCACGACAACAGCCCCCTGGCACTGTGGCGGCAGGAGGCCGCGCCGGAGGATGTGGCCCACGCGGTGGAATACCTGGCGCTGACAGCGCAGGAGGGCTTCCACTGGGGTATTATCCGCGGCGGTATGTCCAGCGTGGCGGAGCTGTTCGTGGCGCAGATGCAGGACTATCTGGGCCTGGGCGAGGGAAACCGCATGAACATCCCCGGCACCCAGGGCGGCAACTGGACCTGGCGGCTGCTGCCCGGCGAGCTGAGCGATGCGCTCTCTGTCAGGATCGACCGCATGACCGCGCTCTACGGCCGCAAGGCATAAGCGAACACCCCCGGCAGTGCCGGGGATGTTTTTTTGCCGTGAGCACCGCTTCCGCAACGCCGAAACCCCCATCTGCCATGTGACAGATGGGGGTTTCGATGCCGCCGAGGTAGGGGTTAGACCTCCGCGACCCGTACTGCAATATGGGCCCTGCCGGGCAGGGCAAATAAAAAACCGGCTGCAATGTATGCACCTTGGAAGCGCATCCCACTTGCAGCCGGTCGATCATGCGGTCAAATGCCGTTTAGACACCGTAGCTTTGCGTCTCGGCCTTTCAGCCGATTTGCCAACAGAACATTATTGTATTTGTAGTGTATCACTTTCGTTCCGTTTCGTCAAGTCTTTTTCGCAAAAATCCGTGTTTTCTACGCGTCCGTCTCTAAATCTCCGATTGCCGCGCACGCCTCACGGTATGCCGCGGCCGTCTCCGGATACAGCGCCGACGCGCGCTGCATATCGCTGCCGCGCAGGGCCTCCGTCAGGGCGGAGGCTGCCTGCCCCAGCTGCACCAGCCCCAGGTTGGCCGCCAGGCCCTTCAGCGTGTGCGCCGCCCGGAACGCCCGTTGGACGTCTCCGGCACTCATGGCCGCCTGCAGCATGGCGAAGGTGTCGTCTCCGGCGAACATCCGCAGGAAACGCTCCACCGCGGACGCGCTGCCCAACCGGCGCACGGCGTCCGCCATGTCGCCGCCCATCTCTTGATAAAGCTTCTCTAAATTCATTGTTTCTTCCTCTCCAGCCACTCGGCGATCGTTCTTATCATCTGCCCAGCCTCCAACGGCTTGGGGATATGCGCGTCCATGCCCGCTGCCAGGCAGGCCGCTACGTCCTCGTCAAACAGGTTGGCGGTCATGGCGATGATCGGCAGGCGGGCGTCCGGCCTGTCCATCCCGCGGATGGCGCGGGTGGCGGAAAGGCCGTCCAGCTCCGGCATCATCACGTCCATCAGCACCGCGTCGTAGGTACCGGGCGCCGACGCGGCAAACATCTCCACCGCCTCCTTGCCGTCGGCGGCCTGATCCACCATGGCGCCGGCCTCCTGCAGCAGGTAGACCGCGATCTCCCGGTTCAGTTCGTTGTCCTCCGCCACCAGCAAGCGCCGTCCGGCGATGGAGGCCGCCGCGTCGGGAAGCGCGGCTTCCGGTTCGGCCTCACTGGGCATCATGGGCAGCACCACGCGGAAGCGCGTTCCCTGTCCGCGTGCACTGTCCACCTGAATGGTACCGCCTCTTTCGTCCACCAGCTTTTTCACCACGGCCAAACCCAGGCCCACGCCGCCGGAAAGGCTGCCCCTATCGCTGTTTTCCTGGGCAAACGCCTCGAACATATGGCGCTGGAACGTCTCGCTCATGCCTGCGCCGTTGTCCTCGCATATAAATTCCAGCCGGCACACGCCGTCCGCATAATGGGACTCGCGGAAGCTGCAGCGCACCCATCCGCCGGGGTGATTGTATTTGATGGCGTTGCCAATGATGTTCTGGCAGATCTGCCGCATATACAGCGGGTCGCCTGTGAATCGTTCATGCTCCAGCGTCAGGTCCATCACCGTCAGCGCAACGCCTGCGCTCTCCGCCTGGGCGCGCGAAATATCCAGCATCTCGTGCAGCTCGCTTGTCAAACAATAGGGTGTCTTTCCCAGCGCCTCCTGCTTCGGGCGATTCAGCGTCAGCACGTCGTTTACCAATGCCAGCAGATACCGCGCCGCGGTCTGCGCCTTCTCCCGGCAGGACTGCACCAGCGTCACATCCTCCGGGTTCCGCCCGATGATCTCCAGCATACCCATGATGATGTTGATGGGTGTGCGTATGTCGTGGCTCATGCTGCGAAGGAAGTGCGTCTTGGCCTGGTCCGCCGCTGTGGCACGCTCTACTTCCTTTTCCAACTGCTTCTGGTACGCCAGCTCCCGCCGTTTGCGGTCCTGGCCGAGCCTGACCAACAGCAGTGCCGCCACCACCGCCGCCATCGCGTACACGCCGAAGGCGGAGATCAGCATATTTTTTGTCTGCGCGAACACAAAGTCTGCCGGCAGGAACACATACAGGCTGTACTTCTGGTACATCCCACGCATACCGAAAAACGTACCGCCACAGTCTAACTTCGCCAAACGGCTGCCGCTGTCCGCCTGCTCCAGCGCCGTGATCAGCGGCACGCTGTCCACCGGTAGGTCCCACTGCTCCGCCGCGCTGCTGCCCACCACGCGCTCGCCGTCGGTGATGTAGGTGTAGACCTTGTCATTGAGCAGCGTCTCGTAGCCCGCCAGCAGGCTCTCGATGGACGCACGGTAGGAGGCGATGATCGTGTTCGACTGGAGGCGGACGCAGAAGACGACGCCGGGATTTTCGACGCGCGCCACGGCTGCTATGTCGTATACCGCGCCGTCACGGGTCAGGCGGCGGGCGAAGATCTTTTCCGGGTAGTCCATGATGGAGCGGATCGCCTCATTGGTGTAGTAATCGCTCCAGTCCATGTCCGCACCGGAGCTGAACTCGATCTCCAGATCCTTGTCCAGCACCAGCACGCAGGTTACGCGCTGACGCTGGGCGTACCGCGCCAGCTCCTCGTTGGAGCGGTTCTGCCCCACCATACCCTCGCGCTCCGCCACCTCCTGCGCCTGCTCCGTCAGCCGCACGAGGCTCTTTAGCCGGTCGGCGGCGACGATGTCGCGGTAGCTGATGCACTGGTTTTGCAGATATTGCAGCGTCCGCTGGGCGGTCTGCTGGGCGTTGCGGATGCTGCTGTTGCCGCCGATGAGAGCCGTGACCGCCATCACAAAGACGCCCAGCACCAGCATGAGCACCCAGATATATTTGTTGGAAAACTTATTGCCCATGGATCAACCCCGCTAAAGCCGCCTGTGCGTCCACGCCGTAGCTCTCCAGAATGGCGGCCACGGTGCCGTCCGCCACCAGCTCGTGCAGCATTTCGTTCAGATCCTCCGCTCTGCCGCTGCCGTCGTCCTTATAGAACGCCGCGCCCAGACCTGCCCGCAGCAGCCCCGGCTCCAGCACCCGGTATTCCCCGGCGCGCCCGGCGATGAAGGTGAGGTACGCCGTCTCGTGTCCGGCGCAGGCGTCCACGTAGCTTTTGTCCAGCGCGGCGAACACGTCCACCGTGTCGGCGAAGCAGTACACGCTGTCCACCTGCTCCACGCCGGGCACCTGATGCTTCAGAAACAGCTCCTCCGGCTTAGTGGATATCTGCACGGAAATACGCTTATCATTCAGGTCGGCCAGTGTACGGATATCGCTGTCAGCCTGCACGATGACCACCTGACGGCTGTACATATACGGCCCTGCCCAGCGGTAGCGGTCCTCTCTGCCGTTCATGGAGAAGCTGCCCCAGAGGCAGTCCACGTCGCCTCGCTCCAGTAGGGCGTCCTTCTCCTGCCAGTTGATTTTTTGGAAGCTCGCCGTCCAGCCCAATCTCTCGCAGGCGGCGGTGGCGATCTCCACGTCGATACCCGCATAGGCGCCATTCTCATCCAGATAGAAATACGGCTCATAGTCGTCGCTGCCAATGACCAGCACCGGCAGTTCTTCCGTTTCCGTCTCCCGCTGTCCGCAGCCGCACAGCAACGCGCCGCACAGCGCCAGCAGCACCGCCAGCAATCTTTTTGTCCTGCTCATTCCTTACCTCTCATGCCGTATACCTCACGGCACAGTGCGCCCTGTATGTCCTCCAGACAGTCCACCAGCAGCGGATCGAACGCGCCGCACTCGCCGCGCCGTATCATAGCCAACGCCTCCGCATGGGTATACGCCGGCTTGTACACCCGCTGGCTCACCAGCGCGTCATAGGCGTCCGCCAGGCCCACCGCCTGCACGGTCATCGGTATCTCGTTGCCCTTCAGCCCGTCGGGATAGCCGCTGCCGTCCACCCGCTCGTGGTGCCAGCGGCAGATCTCCGCCGCAGCCTCCACCAACGGCTCGCTTTCCATCTCCTTCATGCCCCGCATCAGTTCCTCGCCGATCAGGGTATGCTTCTTGATCTCGTCAAACTCCTCCGGCGTCAGGGGGCCGATCTTTCGCAGCAGGGCATCCGGCACGCCCATCTTTCCGATGTCGTGGAACATAGCCGCGGCGGCGGCCCGCCGGCAGTCCTGCAGGGTCAGGCCGTATTTATCCGTGCGTTCCAGCATTCTCTGCAGCAGCCGCTGCGTGATCTGCTCCACGTGCCGCCCGTGGTCCGCGCCCTCGCCGTTGCGGTAGCCCATCACCCGCGACAGGATATCCGCCGCGATACCCATCATATGCTCCTGCCGCCGCAGCTGCTGCATCATCACCGCTGCCAGCCGCCGCTGCCGCGCGTACAGCTTCACGGTGTTCATCACCCGCTGCCGCACGATACGGATATCAAAGGGCCGTTCTATGTAGTCCGCCACGCCCATGTCATAGGCCTGCCGCACCTTTTCTTCTGAGCCGTCCGCCGTGATGATAATGACCGGGATATCCTCGATAAACCCCCGCTTATTCATCTCATCCAACACCTGCAGGCCGTCCATCTCCGGCATGATCATGTCCAGCAGCACCAGTGAGATATCCGCGCCGTAGGTCTCCAGCTGCGCCATACACTCCCGGCCGTCCTCCGCCTCCAGCACGTTGAAATCCTCCGCCAGCATCTCCCGCAGTATCGCGCGGTTCATAGCCGCATCGTCCACCACAAGAATATGCGGCTTGATCTCCTCCCCCTCCACGGGGGTATCTTCGGTGACCACGGCGTCCTTTCTCCGCTTGGCCCGGTACATCAGCCGGTCCGCCCGCTGCACCGCCTGGGCGATCGTCTCCTGCTGCGCCATGACGCAGCCCACGCTGATGGTGATATGCTGGCCGCCCTCGCAGCCCGGTATGCTCACTGTCCGCAGCCGCCGCTGAATGTCTCCCAGCACGGTGGCAAAGGCCGCCTGCTCCACGCCCGGCAGCAGCAGCAAAAACTCGTCGCCGCCGTAGCGCACCAGCGAGCCGCTGCGGCCAACCACCTCATAGATGGTATCCGCCAGCGCCCGCAGCGCGTTGTCGCCCACCTGATGGCCATTTATATCGTTATACAGCTTCAGATCGTCCATATCGATGAGCGCTACACCGCCGCGGTATACCTCATTGCTCATCTCCCGCTGGTAATGGTTGCGGCTCAGCGCGCCGGTCAGCGCGTCTATCTCCTGCTCCTGTGTATCCCGTCCGGAGATAACCAGCACTTTGTCGTTGATCCGGTCGATGCGGATGTCATACTGCCGGCAGCCTACGCCGCCCTGCCGGAACCGCAGGCGAAAGCTCTCGTTTCGCTCCTTTTCGTAGAAAAAGCTCCGCAGATTTTCGCTGCTGAGATAGCGCATCCACACGCTTTTCTCCGCCAACACACCGCCGTTGTCCCGGAAGATGTCACGCAGCTCCTCTACGGTGTACCATTTGTCCTCCAGCCCACTGGCCAGACTGGTTTTCCGGACCCGCAGCTTTCCCCGGGTCCTGTCATATTCACATACGGTGTCGCAGATCGGCAGCAGTGCCGCGATAAATGCTTCCTTCTCGATCATGGCTGGACCTCCGTTCCTATCATACCAGCCTTATTATAGCATCTTAATACCGTATTGCAACGGCTTCCCCCTAAAACGCCGAATTTTTCGCCTGTTTTGCAGGCGGCGCGCCGGGGTGTGCTGTCGGTGAACGGCCCTGACCCGCACAGGGCAAAATAAAACCGCCCGGACGGGCGGTTTTGTTTTGCCTTTTTGCGATCTAACTGTAGCGGCGTCGGCGGAGGGCTAAAACGGTCAGTGCCGAAATGGAAGCACCAACAATAAGCCATGCCCACGGACCGGCGGAGGGCGCGGCGGCCGGCAGAGGCTGCCAGGCGGCATACAGCGTCATATCCGCCGTGACCGGCGCATTGAAATCCCAGGGGCGGGTCAGGTCGTAGTCACTGTACCAGCCGGTGAAGCGATAGCCCGAGCGGGTGGGCGCCTGCGGCGGCGCCAGGGGCGTTCCACGGAGCACCTCCGCCGGCGCTACGCCGCTGCCGCCGTTACTTTGGAAGGTCACGCGGCACTGCTCTGACACCACCACCGTGACGTCCCGGGCAGCGGCGGTGTAGCGGCCCATGCCGTCCTCGGTGGACACCAGGTAATGGCTGCCGGTTATGGCGGACGCACCGCCGTCGGCCAGGACCTTCAGCTGAAAGGAGCCGACGACCGTCTCATCCGCCCAGTCCGCGCCGCCGCCAAAGTCTACGCAATTCATGTAGACCGCCTGACGGCCATCACGCAGCGTGACCAGCGTCGTCTTGACGCCCTCGCGGAGCAGGGTGCCATCAGGCTGATAGGCAAAGAAGGCAGGATCGAAGCATATCTCGTCCTGCATGGCGAACATCGGCCCTGTGCCGGTGGTCCGGCACAGGGTAAGCGATACCGTAACGGTATCGCCGGCGGCGGCATGGTACGTCGCCTCTCCGTTGGCGGCAAGGCGGAATTCATAGTGCCGGCTGTCGTCGCCCCAGGCCAGGGACGGCGCCAGCAGCAGCACCGCCAGCAGCGCCAGAACTACCCGCTTCATGGTCCGCCTCAGTTCAGGAAGTCCTTGAGCTTCTTGCTGCGGGAGGGATGCCGCAGCTTACGCAGGGCCTTGGCCTCGATCTGGCGGATACGCTCACGGGTGACGTTGAACTCCTTGCCTACCTCTTCCAGCGTGCGGGTACGGCCGTCCTCGATACCGAAGCGCAGCTTCAGCACCTTCTCCTCCCGGGGGGTCAGGGTACCCAGCACGTCCACCAGCTGCTCCTTCAGCAGGGTAAAGCTGGCGGCCTCGCTGGGCTCGGACGCGGCCTCGTCGGGGATGAAGTCGCCCAGATGGCTGTCCTCCTCCTCGCCGATGGGCGTCTCCAACGACACGGGCTCCTGGGCGATCTTCAATATCTCGCGGACCTTGTCCACGGGCATATTCATCTCGGCGCTGATCTCCTCGGGGCTGGGGTCGTGGCCCAACTCCTGCAGCAGCTGGCGGGACACACGGATGACCTTGTTGATGGTCTCCACCATGTGGACGGGGATGCGGATGGTACGCGCCTGATCGGCGATGGCGCGGGTGATGGCCTGACGGATCCACCAGGTGGCGTAGGTGGAGAACTTATAGCCCTTGGTGTAGTCGAACTTCTCCACGGCCTTGATCAGGCCCAGATTGCCCTCCTGAATCAGGTCCAGGAACAGCATACCGCGGCCCACATAGCGCTTGGCGATGGACACCACCAGACGCAGATTGGCCTCGGCCAGCTGCTGCTTGGCCTTCTCGCCGGCCTTGATCTGCTTTTTCAGCTCGGCCATCTCCGCCTCAGGGATGGTCTCGCCGTCCGCCTCGGCCTGCGCCACACGCGCCTCGGCCTCGCGGCCGGCGGACATAACGGTGGCCAGCTCCACCTCCTGATCGGCGGTCAGCAGGGGCACCTTGCCGATCTCCTTCAGGTACATACGCACGGGATCGTCAATGTTGAAGCTGTCCACCAGCGTGTTGGGGTCGACCAGCTCCTCCTCCTCGATCTCGGCGATCTCATCCATAGCGGGCTCGCCATCCTCATCGGGCAGGTCGGCCAGGAAATCCTCGCTGCCTACCTCGATGCCCAACTGCTCCAGAGAGTCGTAGATGGAGTCCATCTGCTCGCTCTCCAGGTCCAGCTCGTCCAGCACGTCGGACAACTCACCGGCATCCAGCTTGCCCTTCTTCTTACCCTTGGTAAACAGATCGCGCAGCTTCTCGTTGCCGTTCAGCAGCGCGGCCGCCGGCAGGGACGCGATGGTCTTTTCGTCCAGGCCGCCCTTGGCTGGCTTCTCCTGCGCCGGCGCGTTCTCCTGCAAAAGCTGGTCCGCCATCTGCTCCAACTGCTCCGCGGTGTACTTTTCTTCGGTCATGTTCGCTTTCCTCCGTAACCTTTTTTATCTTTATACGTCTCCATCGCCGCCGCCAGCGGATCCATGCCGCCGGTGCGCTTGGTGTGTTCTTCCCGAATGATGCGTATGTAATCCGCCAGTGCCTGCGGCGCGTTGGCTGCGGATTCCGGTTTTTGCAGCAGCGCCGTCAGGTGGTTCATCTCCTCCGGCGTCAGCACCGCGGCCAGCGCCGCCATGCTCGCGTGTCCCCGCCGCTGCCACAGCTCGCCGTAGATGCGGCCCAGCAGCGGTGAGGAAAATTCCTCCGGCTGCACCGGCATTTCCGGCGGGAACAGGCTCTCGTCCTGCATCAGCAGACGGATAACGCCCTCCTCTGCCAGCGCGCTGCGTACATTCTGATAGCGGATGCTGCGGTCCGCGGGCTGCAGGGCCGACACCGGATTCATCTCCTGACGCTCCTGCGCCTTCCGTGCCTTGGCCTGCACCCGCTTGGCGGCCCGCTGGACCTCCATCCGCATGGCCTCCGCCGGCAGGGACGCCGCCTCGGCGGCCCGGGTGGTATATACCTCCCGTTCCACGGGGTCATTTAATTTACATAATGTTTCAGCAATCTCCCCCGCGTAGGCGATGCGACCCTTGTCGTCCTTCAGGTCATACTTGGCCGCAATCTCAGACATCGTGAATTCAATGCCGTTTGCGCTGCCGGAAAGCAGCTGCTCAAAGGCGTCCCTACCCTGGTATTTGATAAAGTCATCGGCGTCTTGCTTTACATAATGTCCATCCACCAATCGCTGCGGCAGACGCAGGACCTTCACGGTGAACTCGCTGTTCTGCAGCAGCTCCAGCGCCCGGTCCGTGGCCATCTGGCCCGCGCCATCGTTGTCGTAGCACAGCACCAGCTCCTTGGTGAAGCGGCTCAGCAGACGTATCTGCTCCTGGGTCAGCGCCGTGCCCATGCAGGCCACCGCGTTGTCGAACCCCGCCTGGTGCAGCGTCACCACGTCCAGGTTGCCCTCGCACAGGATCATGTTGGGCCGCTTGGTTTTTTTCGCCAGGTTCAGGCCGTAGAGCACCCGGCGCTTACTGTAGGCCACCGTTTCGGTGGTGTTCATATATTTCGGCTCCGACTTGTCGATCACGCGGCTGCCGAAGCCCACCACGTCGCCCCGCACGTCGATGACCGGCAGCATCAGCCGGTTGCGGAACTTATCGTACAGCCCGCCGTTTTTCCCGTTGACCACCAGCCCGGAGGCCAGCAGCTCCTGCTTGGTGAAGCCCTTGTCTGTCATGGCGCGGAGCAGCGCGTCCCACTGGTCCAACGAAGCGCCCATGCCGAAGCGCACCGCGATGCCGCGCCGTATCTGCCGCTTGTCCAGATACGCCTGCACCGCCGCCCCCTGGGGAAGCTGCAGCTGGTCGTAGTACCACCGCGCCGCCGCGCGGTTCAGCTCCAGCACCCGCCGCCGCAGCCGGTCGGCGTTGCTGCGGGCCTCGTCCTCCGCCGGCAGCGGGATGTTGGCCCGCTTGGCCAGGAACTCCACCGCCTCCGGGAACGACAGGCCCTCGATCTCCATGATGAAATTGATGACGCCGCCGCCCTTTTTGCAGCCGAAGCAGTGGTAGATCTGCTTGTCCGGCGCTACGGAAAACGAGGGCGTTTTCTCGTTGTGGAAGGGGCACAGGCCGAACAGGTTGCCGCCCTTGCGCGTCAGCGTCACATAGCCGGATACCACGTCCGCGATGTCGTTCCGCGCCACCACTTCGTCCAGAAACTGGTCGCTGAAATGCACGAAAAGCCCTCCTTTCCCCCGCCGAACCGCGGTGCAAAATAAATCTGACAATATACTATACCAAAAAACTTCCTCAAATCCTCTTTTTTCGCAAAAGTTTTTAGCCGTGACGGATGAGGTGTCACAAAAAAAGAAAAGCCCCGTAGGAAAGCAGCATTTACTATCCCTCCCGCGTTAGCGGGAGGGTTATATATTTATCTCACCCCGTCAGGGGTGAGATATTATCTATCCCTGGCCGTCAGGCCAGGGATAATTTAGCGCAAAAAAAGAAAGGCCCAATGGGCCTTTCTCTTTTTTGAGTTTAATTAGAACTCCTTTTTCTTGCCGATGACGACGGCGGAGCCGGCGACGGAGGTCAGAGCCATACCGACGTACATAGCGATACCAGCGTCAAAGGTCTTGGGGCTGGAAGCACCATTGGTGGAGTCAGCGGCCTTAGCGGTAGCAACATACCAGCCGTTAGCCAGCAGCTCGCCCTCGTAGGCCTTGTCCATATCATTGGCGGTGTCGATACCATCCTGCAGGACATACTCCACAGTAGCGGTGGAACCAGCCAGCTTCAAAGTCTCATAAGCAACGGAGGTAGCGCCGCAGATAGCGCACTTGACGTTGTACACGCCATCGCTGACCTTGTCGCCCTTGATCCACAGGTGAGAACCCATGTCGACCACAGCAGAAACATCATCGCTCACGTAAAGGATAACACCGTCGAACAGCATAGCATCGCCGTTGGCATCCTCAACATACATCTTGTTGTCCTTATCCAGATAGATATCCTCATCATAGACATTGGTGGTGCAGTTGCGCTCGACCTTATCGCTGGACTTATCCAGTTTCTTGGTCAGCTTGCCCTCGTAGGTGATATAGTCGGCAATAACATCAACATCGTCAGCATCCAGCTTCGCGACATAGTTGCCTTCAACATAGTTGGTGAAGTTGTCCTTAGTAGCGGGGATGTAGTAGTTGCCGTCTTCATCCGCATAGTACAGAGTAGTGCTATTCTTGCTGCTGGCATCAGTCTTGGTGACCATGACCTTCGCGCCGTCATCGTCAGTGATGGCCTTCTTGTCCTTGCCGTAGAGAACATACTCGCTCGCCGCGAAAGCGGTGGTGCACAGTGCCAGAGCCATGACCATGGCCAGCACAGTTGCAATGATCTTCTTCATGTTTGTTTCCTCCATAAAAATTTGTTTGTGTCGGACTTGACCTCGCCACTCTCGCCAGCGGTTTACAACGTAAACATCATTATGTTGTAAAAATTTTTACGGATTTTATTGCCAGTTATTTCCATTTTCGAAACAGCGCCGCCGCGCTGTTAAAAATCGCCCGGAAATGGAAATAATTTCCATATCTTCCATAATTTACCAGTAATTTACGCAATTTATCTGAACTCCTGTAAAGCGTAATTCTTGTGTAACGCAGCATTTATGCAATTCAAATCGAGATTTTCAAAAAACGCAACAACTTTGATGGAAAAATTTTCCAGTCAAAATTGAAAAGTCATTATGTAAACTGCTTTGACGCTGATAGCGGCCAAGAGCCGTTCATAATTCGGTTACAATTTATTCAGCGAAAGCGTTGTCTGTGTTTTTGTGCGTAAAAGGAGCTTCGCCGCCCCTGCGGCGAGTGACTTTCTTTTGTTGTCAAAAGAAAGTTACCAAAGAAAACCACTTAGACCTACGGT
>ERZ780137.439-NODE-439-length-35725-cov-17.244547_pt1 | contig 35725 bp, 18 predicted proteins | sample MGYA00511020_ERZ780137 | MGnify/ENA primary metagenome ERZ780137 (study PRJEB29588, sample SAMEA2157917) | human gut metagenome | biome: human gut; feature: human-associated habitat; material: faeces | place: Denmark | collected 2008/2010 ... | reverse complement strand
CCGGGCTTAACAGGATCTGATTCGCCGGGCTTAACAGGATCTGATTCGCCGGGCTTAACAGGATCTGATTCGCCGGGCTTAACAGGATCTGATTCGCCGGGCTTAACAGGATCTGATTCGCCGGGCTCAGCAGGATCTTCTGTTTCACCGGGCTTAGTAGGCTCTTCAGGTTCACCGGGCTCTACTGCAGCTTCTTCATCGTTGATTGTTAATGTGTACTGAACGCCATTATATGTATCCCAGCTTAAGCAGTAGAAATCAACTACAGCACCCTTAACAACGGGGATAGAAATCTGACCACCGTCAGCGCCGACAGTGCCTACCCATGTTTCGGTGCCAACGCCGTCTTTAGTTTCTCCAACATTATCACCGTCTACATCCCAAGACCAGTTTACGCTGGCGCCGCCCCACTGATAGTACTTAACTGTACCGTCGGGGTTCTTAACAGCAACGCCTGCAGAGCACCAATCGTTCCAACCTGATCCAGCTGCTGCTGCATCAGCTGAAAGTGCAACATCAACCTTAAGCGTATCAATGTCGCCCTTAACTGTGTATGTGTATGACGGAGTTTTCTTATCGGTAAATGAAATATCTGCCTTTGTCTGAATAGGCTTAGGCTCAGCAGGCTTTGTATCTGTGTCAGCAGCTGCGGGATATGTAGCGAGTAAATCGCCGGCCTTATCATAGAAATCAACCTTGTCGATTGTTAATGTAGCAGGAGTCTGATTGCCCTCTTCTCCCAGAGCATTCATCCACCATACTTCTACCTTGAAGTAACCGTTTGACTTACCGTCTGCATCCTTAGTCTGAAGACCGCCGATGCTGTCCCAAACCCATTGATGTGTGCCGGCTTCACTGCTTTCGATCTGCTCTGATGAAGCCCAACCGTTATTGGCAACAGTGTTACCGCCTAAAGCACCGTTAGCATAAGCCTCAGTTGTAATAGTAGCTACTGCCTTATCAACCTTGCCTGCCCATGCTTCAACGCTGTCATCAAAGGGAAGTTCCCATAAATTAACCTGACCTGCATTCTGAGGGTTACTGTTCTCAGGAACAGTCATTGAAACTAATGCGTCTGCTGCAAATGCGCTTACTGCAAGTGATGATACTGCAAGTGAAGCTGCTGCGATTGCAGCTAAAGTTTTTGTAAACTTCATTTTTTTGTCCTCCATAAAATATTTTTTTTGCATTTAAGCTATTTTTAATCATACTATATCGCAATTAGATTTGCAAGTGGCATTTTGCACAAAAATACATTTTTGTTTTGGTGAAACAATATAAACATTAATGGGATTTTGTACGTTTACAGCATTAAATCTGAAAATACAACAATTTGTATAACAAAAAACTTAGCATTAAGCGAAGCTCCGGTTCTGTTATTACCTGTTTTTGTAAAATCCGTTTCATTTGTATGTGTTGCAAACGTTACAAACGACACATTTTCTTTATTCTGCTCCGTTTATTATGTTCCCCTTGACTAACCGCCCCGTTTAATGTACAATATAATAGAGGAAATATGCAGACAGCACGCACTTCGTGCCATATATTCTGCTTCCCGGCAGTCAAAAATCAATATATGGTTATACTGCACAAAAAACATTCTTATTTTTTTACTTATCCGATACACAGAATTTTCATTTCGAGTGAAACTTTTTCTGAAATTCAGCCTACTACAAAGTAGGTGACAAAGTGAGGTGAGCCGATGGGCGCAGAGATTCACGGAGGTCACGAGAATAACGAAGAATATTTCAACCGTGTCTACAACGAAACCTGCAGATCCGTTTCCCGTTTTGTAGTCAGCAAATGCGGAAACAGAGAAGATGCGGAAGATATTATTCAGAACGTCTATACACGTTTCTTCAAGCGCATAAGCGAAAAAGGACACGAGGACATCGAAAGCCCCGAGGCTTTCCTTATAAATATAGCGAAGTTTGAATGCCGCACCTATTTTTCGGGCAGGAAGAAGGATGACAAGGTTTCCTCCTTTTCCGACTATACCGAAGAAGAAATGGTCGCTATCGAACGGGAGATGTCCAAGCCTCAGCAACGGCTTGAGGATGTTATCAGCAACAAGATTGTTGCAAAGCAGATTTTCGATGACATAATGAAGACCGATGAACTGACAGGTCAGATATTCTATCTTCATTTTGCGTGCGATATGAAGCTGGAGGATGTAGCGAAGGCGCTTGACGTCAAGCTGTCTACCGTTAAAAACAAGCTCTATCGCACAATAGAAAGACAAAAGAAAAAATTCAAATTATAACGACTTACGGAAGGGGGCTTTCAGATGAATACAAACGATTTTTACAAAGAACTGATGAGCGAGTATTCGTTTGATTACGAGAAGATAAGAAAAGCCGCTATGGGTAAGTCTGTACAGGCTAAAAAGAGCAGGCTGAAAACGGTTTGGCTTTCTGTGGCAGGTGCCGCAGCCGCCGTAGCTATCACATTTTCAAGCGTCTCCCTGCTGAATTCCGGCAGTCCTGTTGTTGTTTCACCGACAACCTCGATAAGTGCGGAAGATCGTTTCAGAATGGCTATGGAGGCATACAGCAAGGCGGAAGAGAACACCGAAGATGTTTTCCTTTACGTTACCTTCAGAAATTCAGTAACGCCCGAAGAAATGCAGAGCATTTTAGCTAAGGCAGACAGCAAGGGCAACATCCGTGTTACAGAGGTTTATCTTTCCGATAACACAAAGGTAAAGGGCAGCGAGGCTATCGCCGCATTATTCGAGGAGAACGCTAAGGATATTACAGCAGTAAAGGTATATTGCCCCGGCAACTTCCTTATAAAGCTGACAGCGCTTGACGGTGTTTACCTTGTTGAAACAGAAGATTCCTTCTCAAAAGATGATTTTTCTGCGATAGATACAAGCAGCGAGTACGATTACTACCCCGACTACAGCACAACCGAGCCGGTCACACCGCCCGATGCTGTTCCCGGAGATACGACTAACGTAGCCGAGTAAAAATTTCTCCTATTATATTATAATAGTATACCGCCCGTAAGACTTAACGGTTTTACAGGCGGTTTTTTACATTCTGCAAACGCCGTGTAATCGTTTTAACAAAATTTGCGGATAAGCCTGTTTTGCTATTGACTTTTTCCGTGAAAACCATTACAATATGATTGACACAATAATAAACGGCTGTCCGCATCTCAAAAAACGGGCAGTCAGGGAAAGAAAGGTACCTATGAAGAAAAGAATGCTCGCCGCAATTTTAAGCGGCATAATGGTGATAACGGGGATTTCCGCCTGCTCGGGAAATGCCGCAACATCATCTGAAAACAGCTCGGCTTCAACGACAACAGCTACTACAACAACAGCTACTACAACAACGAAAGCCGAAACAACAGTGGCAACTACCACAACAAAGGCAGAAACAACGACCGTGGCCACAACCACAACCACTACCACTACTACAACGACAACAACGAAGCCGGAAACCACCACCGCAAAACCGGCAACAACCACAACAAAGAAGACCGAGCCTGCACCTGCCGCAACAAAAGGCGACTCTGTCAAGTTCTCACAGAACTTAATGCCCGGCTGGAACCTCGGTAATCAGCTTGAGGCAAACTCGGGCGGAACACCGAGCGAAACAACGTGGGGCAACCCCACAATTACCGAAAAGCTCATCAAGCAGGTAAAGGCACAGGGCTTCAAGTCTATCCGTATCCCCGTATCATATCTTTCGAAGATAGGCGCAGGCCCTAACTACACTATCGACTCAAAGTGGCTCGACAGAGTACAGGAAGTAGTCGATATGTGCATTGATAACGGACTTTACGCTATAATCAACGTTCACGGAGACGGCTACTACAGCGTAAAAGGCGGCTGGCTTCTCTGCGGCGAACCCGCTTCCGAGCAGAAGACTATAAAAGCAAAGTACAAAAAGGTCTGGGAGCAGATAGCAAAACGCTTCAAGAACTATGACGATCACCTCGTGTTCGAGTCAATGAACGAAGAATTTGATGGAACATACAACAACCCCAATCCCGAATACTACAACAACATCAACGCATACAACCAGATTTTCGTTGATACGGTAAGAAAAGCAGGCGGCAAGAACAACAACCGTTATCTGCTTGTTCCCGGCTGGAACACCGACATTAATTATACCGCAGGCGATTACGGCTTCAAGATCCCGAATGACAGCACCGGCAGATTAATGATTTCTGTTCATTATTATGACCCGTGGAAATTCTGTGGCGGTGAAGAAGCACCGGGCATATTCAGATGGGGCGACAGCATAAAAGGTCAGGCTATCCGCAACAGAGGTGAAAAGCACACAGACGCTAAGTTTGATCAGCTATATGATGCCTTCATCAGTAAGGGCTACGGCGTGATAATCGGCGAGTACGGCGCTATAGATAAAACCTATAAGGACAGCCGTAGCACAGCTTACCGTGCTTATTTCGCAGAGTATGTGAATTATGCCGCTCACAAGAGAAATATCGTAACGGTTTACTGGGATAACGGCTATAACGGCGATAACGGCTTCGGTATTTTCGACCGCAAAAAGTGTACAGTAACGCAGCCCGAAATAATCAAGGGTATCATAAACGGCGCAAAGGCGACTAAAGCACCGAAGGCTGTGACAGAATAATCCTTGCCGCAGGCTGAAAAAATTTGTATAATTTTCCGCTTGCTTTTTCGGAAGAAATGTAGTATAGTAGTCTTTACAAAAAGAAGAAAGGAATGATACTTATTATGAAGAAATTAACCTCTGCGGTTACAGCCGCAGCAATGTCGATATTACTGGGTATTACCTGCTTCGCTGAAGAGATCGGCGCAAGCACAGTAGTCGGAGCAAGCAGCGGCAACACAAACACAGGCGTTCAGTTCGACCCTACAATATATATTGTCTGCGGTGTTGCTCTTGCAGTTGTTATCGCCGTAGGCATTATAACAGCCGTACTCAGTAAGAAGAAAAAGAATAAGTAATTTCTTTGCGAGCCTCTCACACACGAGGCTCGTTCTTCTTTTCACAATATCACCATAAACTTTCAGCAAAGCTACACCATATCCCCCTGTTTATCAGCATAAAATGGAAAATATTCGCTTGACTTTTTCAGCTTTTTGGGATATACTATATCGTGTACAAAGAAATAACAGTACATCTCAGACGACAGCAGTACAGCGTTACTCTACTGTCGCACGGAGGGTAAAAATGAAAAGATACGCAGTCACTTTGTTTATTGCGGCGCTTGCTTTAGCTTTGGTGTCGGCTTTAAGCGGATGCGGCTCGGATAACACATCATCGGACAATTCAACACCAGACATAACATCAACAACACCGCAGAGTACCGGCTCAGAACCTTCGTCACAGCAGACAACGGTATCGGATATAATATCGCACCCCGAAAGCTCTGATAACAGCAGTACAATAAATGACCTTCGCACTCAGATAGTATCGACCGCCGAGGCTCTTGTCGGAGTCGATTATGTCAGCGGTATGGCAACGCCTGAGCAGGGTTTCGATAATTCGGGACTTATATATTATGTCCTTCGTGAAAACGGCTTTATCAATTGTCCGAGAGGAACAGCCGCACAGAAAGAAATGGGTACAACCGTACCGCTCAGCGAGATTGAGCCGGGCGACATCCTTTTCTTTACCGATAAAGATTCAGAAACAGGCGAGATGATTGACTTCGCCGGAATATATACAGGCAACGACCAGCTTATTTACAGCCCTTATCCCGGTGAAAAAGTAAAGTTTGCCGACCTTAACAGCTCTTATTGGCAAAACTGCTTCAGCTGCGCCGTAAGAGTTGCTTAAAACCGATTATGACATTGTCCTTCATATAAAACTACAGGAATGCCGTCTGCTTTGCAGACGGTGTTTTTGTATATTTTGGAAAACAATCACGAAGAGAATCGATTTTGTTACCCTTTTGTAACCGTTGTAACCGTTTTGTAACCGAATTTTAATTGAATTTCGGATTTTTTGTGATATACTTAAATCAAGGCGTGAATATCATAACCGCCGCCGCAGAAACGGTAAATTTGCCGATATTACGGCGGACGATTGAAATTGACGCTTGAATTAAAGTTTCCCTCATTCCCAAACAGATTTGAAGTATCCCGTAAAAACACATCAGCATCTGAAAAAGTCGCACTATCGCTTCCTTTTATATCACGAAATATAAGTTGACTGTTTTTTCATCGTTATAAAATCACTTCCGCAATTTTTCGAAATATTCTCAACCTTTTATTGCTGCTTGACAGCAAAATTCTCCTCACATATAGACTTTACCCCGTCGCTTTCCGATGGGGTAAAATCTTTATATGTCGAAAAACCGATTATTATTAAAGCCACACCGTGAAATATATCACCAACACCGCCGGAAACATTTCCCATGCCGACAAGAAGTTAATATTTTCGTGAGTATATCAGTGCAACTGCACTGACATTGACCTTTCAAAAAAACGCCACTAACCTGAGATATATGTACTAACCTGCGGACGTGTAGCGTTAAGCGTCCCTGTATTGACAGGATATACAATGTTCAGGCGGTTATCCGAGTTTAGCTAACACCCCGACGGGGTGTGGGTATGGGTAAGGAAAGAGGGAGGCAAGTCTGAGCATTGCTTTAGCAATGCTCCCGCTCCTCACGTCGCTCAAGAGGAATAACTGATTTGGGAGAAGACCTAAGGGACAGGGATAGGGGCGGCAGTCCCTCTCCCTGATCCCTTTGGTTGTCTCCCTCTTTCATATTGACAGGTGCATCGATTCGAATAGCGAACCCGAGAAGTGCTGTCCGACAAAAAGAACTATCGGTAGCTTGCTATCATAGGCAAAGCTGAACAATATAATAGAAGCACCTTAAACAAAAGATTCTTTCTACAGCCTAAGATTTTACCCCGTCGCTTTCCGATGGGGTAAAATCTTTTTTATTTAATTGCTTTTTGGCTTGATTTTCACTGTTCAAACTGTTACAATAAGACTAACAATTCATATTCAGCTTTAAAGCCGAAAGGAAACACAGATATGAAAAAACGCAGAATTTTATTCAACGACAACTGGAGATTCACCCTCACAGAACCGGACAGTAACGGAAAAACGCTTGAAAACGCACATTGGTATAATGTTGAGATACCGCACGACTGGCTTATAGGCGATACGGCAAATCTCTACAAGTCCGGCTGTGGCTGGTACGAGAAGTATTTCAACGTAGACGCTCTCGGAGAGGACGATTGCTATATCCTGATCTTTGACGGCGTATATATGGATACTACCGTCTATGTAAACAATAAGGAAGTCGGCAAGTGGAAGTACGGCTATACAACCTTCAGCTTTGATATAACCGATGCTCTGAAAAACGGCGAAAACCGCATTTTAGTCAGAGTAAACCATAAATCCCCGAATACCCGCTGGTACAGCGGAGCCGGAATATACAGAAACGTGTGGCTCAGAAAGACCTCACGCCGTCACATCGTTGAAAACGGCGTCTATATCAGTGCAAAGTGCAGTGATACAGACCGCAGAGAACACGGCAAGTGGAAGACTACTGTACAGATAAGCCTTTCCGACACGGTCTGCGGCTTGATTTCATATACATTAAGAGATCCCGAAGACAGAGAGGTTTACGTTTGCGAACGCAGACTTTGCGGCAAGAACGATAAGCTGGTGTTCTATATGGACGCTCCTAAATTATGGGATATAATCACACCCAATTTATATACCCTGTCTGTGATACTTTATGACGATAACGGAAACAGGCTTGATGATACCGTTGAAAAATTCGGCTTCAGAACCACAAAATTCAGTGCAAACGAGGGCTTTTTGTTAAACGGTATGCACCTCAAGCTGAACGGTGTTTGTATGCACCATGACTTAGGCGCACTCGGCGCTGCGGTAAATTACGATGCTACCCGCCGACAGCTTGAAAAGCTGAAGAATATGGGCGTAAACGCTATCCGCACCAGCCATAACCCCCCGTCAAGAGAGCTTATGGAGCTTTGCGATAAAATGGGCTTCCTCGTTGACAGCGAAATATTCGATATGTGGGAGCTTGCCAAGAACGAGAACGATTACCACCGTTTTTTCCCGGACTGGTATAAGAAGGATGTTGAAGCGTGGATAAAACGTGACCGTAATCACCCGTCGGTTATAATGTGGAGCATAGGCAACGAAATATACGATACGCATAAAAGCCCCAGAGGACTTGAGGTTGCTAAGATGCTTTGCGAGGAGGTCGAAAAGAACGACCCTATGCACAATGCCCCGCCCACGATAGCCTCAAACTATATGCAGTGGGAAAACGCACAGAATGTAGCTGATTATCTGAAGCTTGCAGGCTATAACTATGCGGAAAAGCTGTATGACGAGCATCACGAAAAGCATCCCGACTGGGTCATTTACGGCAGTGAAACCGCCTCGACGGTACGCTCAAGAGGCATATACCACTTCCCCTATGATACAGGCTTACTGGTATATGACGATCTGCAATGCTCCGATCTCGGAAACAGCGTTGTAAACTGGGGAGCATCTCCGCTAAGATCCTTTGCTATGGATGCCGCCGCAGAATATTCTATGGGACAGTTCGTATGGACAGGATTTGACTATATCGGCGAGCCTACCCCCTACAATACCAAGAACTCATACTTCGGCATCATAGATACCGCCGGCTTTGAAAAAGACTCGTTCTGGTTCTATAAATCGGTATGGGATATAGCCGAGGAAGAATCCTTCATTCACGTTTCCCCTTGCTGCTGGGATTTCAACGAGGGTCAGCTTATAGACGTGCTTGTTTATTCCGACCTTCCGTTTATCAGACTTCATTACTGCGGAGAGATGTATGAAGGCAAGGTGATAGATCACCTCACGGAAGACAAGCTCTGCGCCCGCTTCACAGTGCCGTTCCATAAGAACAAGCCGCTTGCGGTAAGAGGCTATCTCAGCCCCGACTGCGATGCTGACGATTACGAAAAGGAAACGGTTCTTTTCACCTCTCTTGATCCTCACAGCGTGAATATGACTCCCGATGTGAGTGAAATAGCGGCTGACGGAAGATCGCTTGCGTTTATTACCGTAACCGTTGACGATATAATGGGACAGGAAGTTCAGAATGCGGTAAACAGAATAAAGTTCACAGTAAAAGGCGCAGGCAGACTTGTAGGACTTGATAACGGCGACAGCACCGACTATGACAGCTATAAGGGCAATCACAGAAAGCTGTTCTCCGGAAAGCTTCTTGCGATAATCAGTTCCACCTTTGAAACAGGCGACATAGTTATAACCGCCGAAAGCGAGGGTCTGAAGCCTAAAACGATAACTATAAAAGCGGTAGCCCCCGAAACAGAGCCGCAGGGAGTAAGCGTTGCCACTCAAAACGCATTCCCCGCAGTAACCACGCCCTACACAAATGAAATTCCCGTAAGAAAAATCGACCTTTTCGACAGTGAGCCTCGTACACTGACAAAGGAACGTGATACTGCCGAAATTTCGGTAAAGATATTCCCCGAAAACGCAACCTTCCGTGACATAGAGTTCAAATGCTGTACCGATAACGGAGTTGAGATAAGCTTTGCAAAGGTAGTTTCGTTTGACGGAAATACGGCAACGCTTAAAGCCTTCGGTGACGGCAAATTCCGCCTGAGAGCATATTCAAAGAACGGTACCGACATTCCGAAGATTATCTCCGAGCTTGAATATACGGCAGAAGGACTCGGAAAAGCAGAAAAGGATCCTTATATCTTTATTGCCGCCTGCCTTTGCGATTTCTCGAATGTTCCCGTTACCACGATAGACAGAGGCTCGCTCGGCGGCTTTAACGGAAGAACGACCGTCGGCTTCAGCACCGTTGATTTCGGCGGCGGAACAAAGAAGATTACGATAAGCGTCGGAAACAGCGGCGGCGGTGAAGATTATCCCGTAGAGCTGTATCTCGGCGATGCCGACAACGGCGGCAGATATATCGGAACATTCGCAATAAAGAATAACGGCGGCTGGGACAGAGCATACCCCCAGACCTTCGACTTGCCGTGCAGAATAAGCGGAACGCACGACATCAGCTTTGTTATCAATAATTTCTGCATATTCGGCGGCTTTGAGTTTGAAAAGTACGACCGTACCTATGCGGAAAACTCTGCGGCAGACAACGATAATCTGTACGGCGATGATTACAAGGTAAACGGCTCGTGCGTTGAGGAGATAGGCAACAACGTTGTTATCGAATTCAACGGCCTCGATTTTGCAGGCGGTACGGATAAGATAACCGTTACAGGCAGAACACCGCTCGATAACTGCACGATTCAGCTCAGAGTAAACGATGAGAACGGCAGCCAGACTACCCGCCTGCTCGAATTCCCCCACGCAGACGAGTACACGCCGGTAACGTTTGACATTGAGCATATCGCAGGCAAGAACAACATTGCATTCGTATTCCTGCCCGGCACACAGTTCGATATGAAGTCGTTCAGATTCACAAAAACCGAAGATTAAACCGGTTCTTATTAAATCACCACGGTGATACTATCGTTTGTGCCAAGCACCATCACCCTTGCCTCCCCTCGAAAAAGGGGAGGTGGCACGGCTACTACAACAAGTTCTGCATTTATCGGTATATTAGTTAGAAATCCGGCTTTTATAAATCACTAATATTTCCAAGCCGTGACGGTGGGGATTGAATTTGATAGAACTTCTATCCCACTCGTTTTTCGTAGGGCGAGCGTCTGTGTGTGCTTGGTTGGCTTTGCGTCCTTGCAAAGCCCTTGGGCACACACGCTTAAGGCATCCTTGCCTTGCTTGCCCCTCCCGTTGCATCGAACCTCTCAATCCCCACAATCATTACAAAAGAACAATAATCCCTTCGCCTCGCACCATCACCCTTGCCTTTAAATGAAAGCTTTGGTTCTCTCCCTCTTTCATATTGACAAGTGTACCCATTCGAATAGCGAACCCGAGAAGTGCTATCCGACAAAAAGAACTATCGGTAGCTTGTTACCAAAGATAAATACTAAAAAGCCACGGCACCCGCCGTGGCTTTTTCCCACATCCCAACTAAAAACCACCTCTTTTTTCCAACCCCACTATCATTTACATCCCTTCACTATAGACTTTTTGTGAAAAACGTGCTATAATATAAACGATTATAAACAACTGCACCGTGTTTTAATGCTTTGACAACGCAAGCGGTCAGACACAAGGAGGTGTTCGGAGCAGATGACTTATGAAAAGTCCTGCGGCGGTATTGTTTACAGAAAATTTCACGGCAATACGGAAATATTGCTTATAAAGCACATCAAGTCGGGCTACTGGTCTTTCCCGAAAGGACACGTTGAAAACGGCGAAACCGAAGAAGAAACCGCAAAACGTGAAATAAAGGAGGAAACCGGCATAGACGTTTATATTGACTCGGGCTTCAGAGAAACGGTTACATATTCGCCACGCAAGGACGCAAAAAAGGAGGTTGTGTATTTTGTCGCCCGTGCAAGAAATTATGATTACACCCCCCAGCTTGAAGAAATTTCGGAGATACGCTGGGTAGGCATAGGACAGGCGCATAACCTGCTCGTCTATGACAACGACAAGCTGATAGTAAATAAGGCAAAGAGCTTTATCGCACTTATGAAATGAAGAAATTGTGTTTTGAGTAAAAAGTAAAAGAAGAAAATACGAAAGGAAACCCCACATGACATACGAACAGGCATTTGAATACGTCGGTTCTTTCACAAAATCCGGTACGCCTGTAAAGGACCTTATAAGATTTGTTATTCTTATGAGGCTTCTCGGTAATCCGCAAAACGAGCTTAAAATAGTTCACGTTGCAGGAACAAACGGAAAAGGTAGCGTATGCGAATATATAAGCAACGCTGTAAAAGCCGACAACAAGAGCGTAGGAAAATTCACATCGCCCTATATTGATTGCATCGAGGAACGCATACAGGTGAACGGCAAATATATTTCCCGTCCTGCCTTTGCGCTTCTTTGCGAGCAGGTGAAAAAGGCAGTCGAACAGACAGGCTTTGACGGATTCTCACAGTTTGAGATACTTTGCGCCATAGCCCTGCTTTATTTCTACAAAGAGCAGGTAAACGTTGCCGTTATAGAAACAGGTATAGGCGGACTTCTCGACTGCACAAATATCGTAAATCCCGTTGTAAGTGTGATCACAGCGGTAGATTTCGACCATACCGATGTGCTTGGCGATACGCTTACCGAAATAGCACGTCACAAGGCAGGCATAATAAAGCCGTCCGTTCCGTGCATAGTATATCCGGAACAGGCAAAAGAGGTAATGCGTGTCATTGATGATAAATGCCGTGAGTATAACTGCGAAGAAATTATCCCCGATATGTCAAGAGTGCAGATGCTCCATATGGATATTACCGATGTGTTCTTTTCGTACAAGGGTATGAATTATCATCTCGTTATGTCCGGTGAACATCAGATAAAAAATGCACTGTGCGCCATAGAGGCCTGCCGTATACTGAATATAGAGTACAGCAGTGTGTTCACAGGACTTGAAAGATCCGCCCTCAGAGCCAGAATGGAGGAGGTAAGCGTGAACGGCGCTGCCTGCATCATAGACGGCTCGCACAACCCCTCCGCAATGAGAGCCGCCGAAAAACTGCTGAGCTGCGACAAAAGAAAAATACACGGCGTAGTCGGTATGATGGCAAATAAGGACTGGCAGACCGCCCTTAAAATAATTCTCCCCCGCTTCGAAGATGTAATATTCGTTGACGGCTTTATGCCCGGATGTGTACCTGCTTCTCAGCTTACACGCTTTGCCATAGAGCAGGGAGTACGTGCTACCGCCTGCGGCGACCTTAACAGCGCAATATCACAGGCAACGCTCAAGGCAGGAACAAAGGATATAGCGATGATAACAGGCTCGCTCTACCTTGCCTCCGCCGCCGAAAAGATAATCAGCAAGTAAATACGATTAAAGCCGCCCGATAACCGAGCGGCTTTATAAAAACAAAAAACCTCTTGTTTATTGAAAAATGGGGTCGCAGGGGCGAAGCCCCCGACAGGGTCTAGGGGCGGTAGCCCCAGTAATATAGCCCCTTCCCATGGGGAAGGGGTTTGGGGTTAGGGATACTAAATCAGAAGTTTATTTCAAAAACACACTTTTTCTATAAACAAAAACCGACCTTATATAAAAGGTCGGCACAATATCAATATAGCAACTTTACCTGTAAGCCGAGTTTTGTCGTGTGCGATCATCTATCTACGCCCTGCGTCGCCGCAGACCTCAAGCCACCTTAAATCGGGACCGCCGAGCAGACGGTTTACCCCCGAAACCAATCGGTGTTGCATCGGATAGGGTTTACAGACAGGAACAGTCGCCTGCCCCGTGGTGAGCTCTTACCTCGCCTTTCCACCCTTACACTGTAAAAACAATGCGGTATATTTCTGTTGCACTCGCCCTGGAGTCGCCTCCGGCTGCCGTTAACAGCTATCCTGCTCTGTGATGCTCGGACTTTCCTCACGGTTTTCACCCCGTGACCGCACAGTAAAGTTGCGATAGTTATTGTAGCATTTTGTGTTGCATTTGTCAATACAAAACCCCCGATTATTGCCTTATTTCAAGGAGTAAAAGCATATTATGACCGTAAAGCCGAATATAAAAAAGAACTTCAATATAACGTGGCTGCTCCTGTACGGCGCAGGACTTATCACTGTCGGTATACTTGTACTTGTAAACGGAAAAATAGTGGTAGAGCCTGCCGCAAGGCTGGGCGGTATCTTTATCGTTGCAAACGGTATCCACCGCCTTATCCGTGCCTACGCAAGACATCAGCGACTGCCCGTGTTCAGCGGCATCGGAAACATTATAATAGGACTTATATCCGTTTTCTTTCCTGCCGCTACTCTTGCGCTTCTGTCGTTTATATTCTCGCTTTACGTTTTTCTTAATGCCCTTGTGAAATTCATCGACTTCGGCACAGCCCTTAAAAATGCCGTTCCCGATGCGTTCAATGACTTTTTTTCTGGAATATTCTTCACCGTTTTCGGCATTATTATGCTTTTCGGTACTCTTATGGGAAGTCAGGGAATGCTTATCGTTATAGGACTATATTGCATAATTTACGGTGCAGGCGAGCTGAGGCTGTTTATCCGTGAGGCCGCTCCGAATAAAGCCAAAGGCATTATCCGCCGCAGGATACGCTTTTCGCTTCCGCAGGTCATAACCACGTTCATACCGCTGAAAACATTGCGCAGCTATACCGAGCGGCTTGATTCCCGTGAGATAGATATTGAAAAACTGCAAAACGAGGAGCGTTACGAAAAAAGCGCCGACACCCCAGATATACACGTTCTTATCCACGTCAGCGCCGACGGAGTAGGCTCTATAGGACATTGCGACCTTGTACTGAATGGTACTGTAATATCCTACGGAAATTATGATAAAGCGTCCGAAAGGCTTTTCGGAGGCATCGGTGACGGTGTGCTTTTCAAAGCGGATTTTGACAAGTATATAAATTTCTGCGTTTATCACGATTTGCAGATGGTATTTGACTTCGGCATAAAGCTGTCGGAAAAACAGCTTGCAAAAGTCAGAAAAGGCATAGCAAAGCTCGAACGAAACATCACACGCTGGGAACCGCCCTATCAGCTTGCAGCCGAAAACAGCCCCACCGCCGACATTGCGGATTTTGACGATTATTGCAGTTCGCTGTGGAACGGCACACACGCACGGTTCTATAAGTTTAAAAGCGGCAGATTCAAGACCTATTTCGTTATGAGTACAAACTGCGTTTTCCTTGCGGACTATATACTCAGCAAGGCAGGAACCGATATAGTAAAGACCGCAGGAATAATAACCCCCGGCGACTATTACGACTATATGCAGAGCGAATATGCCCTCCCCGGCGGAATAGTCATAACCCGTGACATTTACAGTAAATATAATGTTTCGCCGGCTGAAACTTAAGTGAAAATCCTTGAACTTGACACGATAGTGTGATATACTACAATAGGACAAGAATTTACATTTACGGGCAATATAAAAATACCCCCCGCATAAAGAAAGGATATACTATGAAGTTAAATATCAGGTTAACAGCGGCAATACTTGCCTGTGCGTCAATTCTGACGTCGGCCTCCGCCTGCTCATCACAGAATACAAGCTCCGCCACGGACAGCAAAAACGAAAGCAGTTTAACGGAAAGCTCCGCTACAGAAAGCAAGGATAATACAAAAAGCGATACAACAAGCGATAATTCATCCGCATCTTCAGAAAGCACCGTTTCTTCCGATGAATCATCGTCCGAAAACAAGAAGCCTGTCGGCGTTGACGGCGTTCAGACAAACGGCCAGCTTGTCGTTGACATAGACGGTCATACATGGGGCATCTCCCTTTACGGCGGCGGCGACGGTGCAAACTATGCGTCATACCTTAACGAGTTCAAGGAAAAGGTAGGCTCATCGGTAAACGTATTCAATATGGTAGTGCCTACAGCAGGCGCATACTACCTCCCCGAAGGCTACGAAAAATACAACGCAAGCCACAGGGATTCGATAAACAGCATTGCAAACAAGCTGGTGAACGTGATAAACGTCGACGGATATGCCGCACTTGAGGCGCACACAAACGAGTACATCTATACCCGTACCGATCACCACTGGGAACCCCTCGGCGCATATTATGCGGCAAAGGCTTTCTGTGAAATGGCACAGGTACCCGTAAAGGAGCTTTCGACCTACAAGACGGAAACGATAGAAGGCTTTGTCGGAACAATGTACGCATTTACCGAGTATAATGAGCGTATCAAAAACGACCCCGATACCTTCACCTACTATATCCCCTCTACAGATTACACCGCCACCTATTATACCACCGACTTCAAGGCTGACGAGCAGTTCACACAGTTCCACAGCATATTTGTAGATCAGCCCGCAAGCGGCGCATATTCGACCTTTATGGGCGGCGATCAGAAGATAGTAAAGATAGAAACCGCAAACAAGAACGGCAGAAAGCTCTGCATCTTCAAGGACAGCTACGGCAATGCCGAAGTTCCCTTCTTTATAGATTCCTTTGAGGAAATCTACGTTTGCGACATCCGCTACTTTGACCTTTACGCACCCGACTTTATTAAGGATAACGGCATTACCGACGTTCTGTTCACAATGTGTACATTCTCCGCTGTCGGTGAAAATGCAGAGGGTATAAAGAACAACCTGCTTTCAAAGTAAATCTCTGACAGGTTTTCTGAAAGGAGGAGCAGTATGAAAAAGCTCCCGAAGATAACAGCACTTATATTGACATTATCGCTCGCCTGCGGATGCTCGGAGGTTTTCCCCGACAGCAACGCAAGCGGCAAGGACACATCGGCATACACCCTACCACCCGACCCCGTATCATCGGAAGCTCCTTCGGACACCGAAAGCGAAGAAACCGAACCGCCCGATACCTCCGCTCCCGAAACGTTACCGCCGGATACTTCTGCCGAAGAAACCTCCGCTCCCGAAACAGACGGCACTTCTGCCGAAGAAAGCTCCGCCCCCGCAAGCAACAGCGATATAAACAGCTACAGGGCAATAGGCGACAACGGCATATTAGTCGCAGGTATGGATAATCACTACCGTGGAATTATGTTCTACGGCGGTACATACGGCTACTGCGACCAATATATGACTGATGTAAAGGCGTTCCAGTCGGCACTTCCCGAAGTAACGGTATATTCTATGGTAATACCGACATCTGTCGATTTCTACAATCCGACCGAATACAAGGGCTACACCGAGCTTCAGAAGGATAAGATAGATTATATCGAAAGCGGACTTAAAAGCACAGGCGTTACAAACGTCAGCGTGTATGATACTTTGTCAAAGCACACCTCAGAGGAGATATACTCAAGGACGGACCACCACTGGATGCCGCTCGGCGCATATTATGCCGCACAGGTGTTCTGCAAAACGGCAGGTGTAAAAGTGCCGGATATAAAGAATTACCGCAAGGAAACCTGCGGCGGTTATGTCGGCTCGATGTATTACTATTCGTCCGACGAACACCTTAACAATGACCCCGAAACTTATGCGGTCTACTATTCTCCGAATGAGGATAAGCTGAAAACCACATATTACGACCGTTATTACAGCAACGGCTATGACAGCAACCTTTTCCTTTGCGACAACGCAAGCTATTACTACCTGTCGTTTTTAGGCAGTGACGATCTCATCGCCCATATAAAGACCAATGCAAAGACAGGCAGAAATCTGGTCGTTATCAAGGAAAGCTACGGCAACGGGCTTATCCCGTTCTTCACTGAGAGCTTTGATAATATCTATGTGCTTGACCTGCGCTACTGCGAGGTAAACGCAATAAAATTCTGCAAGCAGGTCGATGCGACCGATCTGCTGTTTGCAAACTGCGCCTATACCGTTGCAGGCGGCAACTGCGACTATTTCTCATATATACGAAATATATGAAAAGTGTTTCAGTTTGTCGAAAATCTATGCTTTTAATAATATGGGGTTTGGGGCGTTAGCCCCAAGCGGGGTGAGGGCGGCAGCCCCACACTTATCCCCGGCACGGATGCCGGGCGTGTATGCCCAAGGGCTTTGCAAGGACGCAAAGCCAACCAAGCATAAACAGCCTTTCACGGGGGAAAGGGGGTCAGGGGGTTAGGGATATAAAAAGCACTTCAATGAGATAATTGATAATATGATTTAATTACTTGAAATAAGGACACACCTATGAAAGAACTTGAATACCCCTTCGACAGCGGTTATCTGCTGAAAAAGAAACGCTCTATAAAAAGACTGCTCCTGTCAGACGGCAGTGTGCGCATAAAGAAAAAAATCGCCGTTCTCGGCGGCTCAACCACGAACGATATAATAAATATGCTCGAATTATTCCTGCTGAACTACGGCATCGAGCCGACCTTCTACGAGTCTGAGTACAACCGTTACTGGCAGGACGCAGTATTCGGAAATGAGGAGCTTGACAGCTTCTCACCCGACCTTATTTTCGTTCACACGTCCAACCGCAATATTCTGAAATATCCTGCGATAACCGACAGCAAGGAGCAGACAGACGCTCTTTTTGCCGAGCAGATGAAATATTTTGAAACGATGTGGGAAAAAATAGCCGAGCGCTATCACTGCCCTGTTATACAGAATAACTTCGAACAGCCGTATTTCAGGCTTATGGGCAACCGTGATGCGTTTGACTGCCGAGGCAGAGTGAATTTCATAAACAGGCTGAACACGGCATTTGCCGATTATGCCGCATCGCATGAGAGTTTTTATATCAATGATATAAACTATGTCAGCGCCTGCTACGGTCTTGACAAGTGGAGCGAGCCGTCCTACTGGCACCTGTACAAGTACGCAATGTGCGTTCCTGCGATACCCGACTTTGCTTTCAACTTAGCGGCAATAATAAAGTCGGTGTTCGGCAAGAACAAGAAAGCGCTTGTACTCGACCTTGATAATACATTATGGGGCGGAGTTGTCGGAGATGACGGTGTTGACGGCATTGAAATAGGACAGGAAACCCATATGGGACAGGTCTATGCCGAATTCCAGAAGTATCTCGGACTTGTGAAGGATACAGGCGTAATGCTGACCGTCTGCTCGAAGAACGATGAGGAAAACGCCCTTGCAGGCCTTAATCACCCCGAGGGCAGTTTAAAACCCGATGATTTCATAATGATAAAGGCAAACTGGGATAACAAGGACAGAAATATCGAGGCAATAGCGACAGGGCTCAACATCGGACAGGATGCGCTCGTATTCCTTGACGATAACCCTGCCGAGCGTGCGATAGTTTCCGCACAGTTGCCTACAGTAGCCGTTCCCGAAATGGAGCGTCCGGAGGATTATATAAGAGTGGTAGACCGCTCACGCTTCTTTGAGATAACCGCTTTTTCAAGCGATGATTTAAAGCGTAACGAAATGTACAAGGAGAATGCGGTAAGAGCCGCACAGCAGGCACAGTTCACCGACTACGGCGAGTATCTTCACAGTCTTGAGATGGTGGCTGTGATAGATGACTTCCTGCCTGTCTATCTCCCCCGCATAACACAGCTTACAAACAAGAGCAACCAGTTCAACCTCACCACAAAGCGTTTTACGACCGCAGAAATGGAGCAGGTATTCGCAGATGACAGCTATATCAGGCTGTACGGCAGGCTTGCCGACAAGTTTGGTGACAACGGCATAGTATCGGTAGTTATCGGAAAGGTGAACGGCGATACGCTCGACATAGATTTATGGCTTATGAGTTGCCGTGTGCTTAAGCGTGATATGGAATACGCAATGCTCGACAATCTCTGTGACAGAGCAAAACAGCGTGGACTTAAGACGGTAAAGGGATATTATTACCCCACCGCAAAGAATAAAATGGTGAAAGAGCTGTACGGCGACTTCGGCTTTACGAAGGTCAGCGAGGACGCAGACGGCAACACCGTATGGGAGCTTTCGCTTTCGGGCTACGAGCCTAAAAACAAGTATATTACTGTAGAAAGGAACAAGTAAAATGAGCGAGCAGGAAATTTACGAAAGATTAAACGAGGTTTTCAGAAACGTATTCGACGATGACGATATCGAGGTCGAAGCAGGCACAACAGCAGATGATATAGAGGACTGGGACAGCCTTGAGCATATCAACCTCATCTCCGCTGTAGAAGACGAATTCGGTATCCGTTTCAAGATGGGCGAGGTTTCTTCGATGAAGAACGTCGGCGAAATGGTCGACATAATAAAATCCAGAGCCTGAGCGGGCGGCTGTGAGCCGCTTCAAATTCCGCCTTTGGAATTGTCGGCGATCAACTAAGATTAGCAGAACGGCGGGATTAAACAAAGAAATAATCGATATAATGTGGGTGGCTGTGAGCCGCTTCAGATTCCGCCTTTGGAATCGTCTGAGCAATCCGTAGGATAGCGAAATAGCGGACGGCAATGTGCCGTTTCAAATTCCGCCGTTCCGAAAATCGGCAATTTGCGTAATATCCGTTACCGGCGGTAGCAATATGATAATGCAAATTCAGAATTTGTGCGATTTGGCAAAACCGAATATAAAGAAATCCACTGCTTTCGGGCGGTGGATTTTTTTGCTTATTACGCAATATTCATTTCATCCCCTACCCTGTTTTTCTTGTGAATTTGATTCAAAAAAGGACACCGACCGTTTCCGACCGATGCCCTTTGCTATTAATTTATAATGCTTTTACTTCTTCGTCTTAACCGTAAGCACCTTGCTCCACGAGCCGTACTGCTTGGTATTTCCGTAAGTCTTGTACGCTCTTATTCTGAACTTGTAGCTTGTATTTGCCTTTAAACTCTTGACCGTACAGCTTGTAGAAGTAGCCTTAGTACCCGTGTAAACAGTTACCCACTTACCGCCCTTATACTGCTGTAACTGGTAGCCGCTTGCCGTTGTGCCCTTGTTCCAGCCGAGCGTTATCGAATTCTTGGCTGTGGATTTAGCCTTGAAACCGCCAACGCCGTAAGGATTGGTATTAACCTTAACTTCACTGCTCCACGAACCATACTGCTTAGTATTTCCGTAGGTCTTGTACGCTCTTATTCTGAATCTGTAGCCGGCAGTGCCTGCCTTGAGATTCTTTACAGTGTAGCTTGTGTTGGTAGCCTTAGTACCCGTATAAATAGCTACCCACTTGCCATCCTTATACTGCTGTAACTGATAACCGCTTGCCGTCGTACCCTTGTTCCACTTCAATGTAACAGATGTACTTGTCTTTGACGAGCACTTGAATCCGCCAACGCCGTAAGGATTGGTATTTACCTTTACCTCACCGCTCCACGAGCCGTACTGCTTAGTATTTCCGTAAGTCTTGTAAGCTCTGATTCTGAATCTGTAGCCTGCCGTACCTGCCTTTAAGTCCTTTACAGTATAGCTTGTGTTGGTAGCCTTTGTTCCAGTGTAGATAGTTACCCACTTACCGTCCTTGTACTGCTGTAACTGGTAGCCGCTTGCAGTCGTACCCTTGTTCCACTTTAATGTCACAGATGTACTTGTCTTTGACGAACACTTGAATCCGCCAACACCGTAAGGATTGGTGTTTACCTTTACTACCGATGAATAACCGCTGTAAACCTTATTCTTGCCCTCAGTCCTGTAGGCTCTTATCCTGAACTGATAACCGGCTGTTCCTGCCGCTAATCCCTTGACGGTATACGAAGTCGTTGCATTGCCTGTTATCTTTGCAACATTTACCCACTTACCGCTCTTGTACTGCTCAATTTCATATCCGCTTGCACTCGTGTTCTTGTTCCACTGCAATGTTACATTGGTGCTGAATATTGACTTAACCTTGAAGCCGGTAACGTTGGCAGGTTTTTCGGCTGTAATAAGTTCATAGTCAAAACCATTGTCCTTTGCGTACTGTTCGCCGGCTGTACCGCTGTAGCAGTAGATTTTGAAATTATCGATTTTCTTATCGCTATCGTCATATTCGTCATAATAATATCCGAAAGCTTCTTCGCCTATACTTGCGACACTGCCCGGTATCGTTATACTTGTAAGGCTTGTGCAACCTCTGAAAGCACTCTCGCCTATATTTGTAACACTGTTCGGTATCGTTATACTCGTAAGGCTTGTGCAACCATAGAAAGCCCACCAGCCTATCTCCGTCACACTGTTAGGTATCGTTATACTTGTAAGGCTTGTGCAACCGCTGAAAGTATTAGTATCTATATCTGTCACACTGTTAGGTATCGTTATACTTGTAAGGCTTGTGCAACCGCCGAAAGCACTCTCGCCTATATTTGTAACACTGTTAGGTATTTTTATGCTTTTAAGGTTTGCACAATAGTAGAAAGTAAACCGTGCAATACTCATTACACTGTCCGGTATCGTTATACTTGTAAGGCTTGTGCAACCGCTGAAAGCACTCTCACATATCTCTGTCACACTGTCAGGTATCATTATACTTGCAAGGCTTGTGCAACCATAGAAAGCATATCTATTTATTGCTGTTACACTATCAAGTATCTTATAATTTTTATCTTTTTTTCCAGCGGGATAACATATTAAAACTGTTCGACTTTTATTGTATAGAACACCGTTTACAGAAACATAATTTGGATTTTCGACTGCAACTTTGATTTCTGTAAGGCTCGTGCAACCGGCAAAAGCATAAGCGTCTACATATGTCACACTGTTCGGTATTGTTATACTTGTAAGACTAGTACAGCCCTCAAAAGCACTGCCTATATACGTTAAACTTTCAGGTAATGTTACACTTGTAAGGTTTGTACAATCTCTGAAAGCATCTCTGAGTATCCGCGTCACGCTATTCGGTATCTTTATACTTGTAAGGCTTGTGCAATCGATGAAAGCACCTTTGCATATGCTTGTCACACTGTTCGGTATTGTTATATTTGTAAGATTTGCGCAATCTCCGAAAGCATATTCGCCTATACTCGTCACACTGTTCGGTATCGTTACGCTTGTAAGGCTTGAACAATAGTAGAAAGCATAATCGCCTATGCTAGTCACACTCTTACCGTCAATCTTCTCAGGAATATCAACCTTTTCCGCACTACCGCTATAATCGGTAATCTCCACCGTACCGTCATCACGCACACTATACTCAAAATCCCCATAAGTCTCCGCACTTGCGCACACCGCACAGATTACAACCATTGCCGCAAAGGTCACAAGACCCAGCAGCCACTTTTTCACTTTCATGTTATCCTCTCCTTATAACGAATCTTTCGGTACAATATGTACCGATGCGAACTATTAAGTCCGCTTACCTCTTCGTCTTAACCGTAAGCACCTTGCTCCACGAGCCGTACTGCTTGGTATTTCCGTAAGTCTTGTACGCTCTTATTCTGAACTTGTAGCTTGTATTTGCCTTTAAACTCTTGACCGTACAGCTTGTAGAAGTAGCCTTAGTACCCGTGTAAACAGTTACCCACTTACCGCCCTTATACTGCTGTAACTGGTAGCCGCTTGCCGTTGTGCCCTTGTTCCAGCCGAGCGTTATCGAATTCTTGGCTGTGGATTTAGCCTTGAAACCGCCAACGCCGTAAGGATTGGTATTAACCTTAACTTCACTGCTCCACGAACCATACTGCTTAGTATTTCCGTAGGTCTTGTACGCTCTTATTCTGAATCTGTAGCCGGCAGTGCCTGCCTTGAGATTCTTTACAGTGTAGCTTGTGTTGGTAGCCTTAGTACCCGTATAAATAGCTACCCACTTGCCATCCTTATACTGCTGTAACTGATAACCGCTTGCCGTCGTACCCTTGTTCCACTTCAATGTAACAGATGTACTTGTCTTTGACGAGCACTTGAATCCGCCAACGCCGTAAGGATTGGTATTTACCTTTACCTCACCGCTCCACGAGCCGTACTGCTTAGTATTTCCGTAAGTCTTGTAAGCTCTGATTCTGAATCTGTAGCCTGCCGTACCTGCCTTTAAGTCCTTTACAGTATAGCTTGTGTTGGTAGCCTTTGTTCCAGTGTAGATAGTTACCCACTTACCGTCCTTGTACTGCTGTAACTGGTAGCCGCTTGCAGTCGTACCCTTGTTCCACTTTAATGTCACAGATGTACTTGTCTTTGACGAACACTTGAATCCGCCAACACCGTAAGGATTGGTGTTTACCTTTACTACCGATGAATAACCGCTGTAAACCTTATTCTTGCCCTCAGTCCTGTAGGCTCTTATCCTGAACTGATAACCGGCTGTTCCTGCCGCTAATCCCTTGACGGTATACGAAGTCGTTGCATTGCCTGTTATCTTTGCAACATTTACCCACTTACCGCTCTTGTACTGCTCAATTTCATATCCGCTTGCACTCGTGTTCTTGTTCCACTGCAATGTTACATTGGTGCTGAATATTGACTTAACCTTGAAGCCGGTAACGTTGGCAGGTTTTTCGGCTGTAATAAGTTCATAGTCAAAGCCATTGTCCTTTGCGTACTGTTCGCCGGCTGTACCGCTGTAGCAGTAAATTTTGAAGTTGTCTTTCTTTTGGTAAACATTAAAATCAGGTGATTCAGAACAGTATCCGAAGGCATAGATCATTATTTCTGTTACATTGAAAGGAATTGTTACATTTTTGAGAGAAGAACAATTTAAAAAAGCACAAGCCCCGACTGTTGTAATACTCGCCGGTATATCTATATCCGTCAAAGAAGAACAATTACTAAAAGTATAGTATGCAATTTCTTTCAAATTACTTGGCAACACAACTTTACTAAGTGATGTGCAGTCCATAAAAGCAGAGTAGTTGATTTCTTCAACGTTATCCGGTATTATAACAGTCGACAAATTAGTATTGCCCTCGAATGCGCTCCGCTCTATAGATTTTATGGTTTTAGGAACTTCGTACTTTGAATCTTTTTTATTTTGAGGATAACTTATAAGACTCGGATTATCAAGACCATCAAAATCACGTTTTCTAAACAAAACTCCGTCAACCGTATAAAAATCATTATTGGATTCAGGAACATTTATGCTTTCCAATTTTTCACAGCCTAAAAAATATTGGACACTATATGTACTGACCCCAAGTTTTTCCGACAGTTGTATTTCTTTTAAATTTTTTGCACCATAAAACGCATTAAAAGACATTTCGCAAACATTATCGGGCATTACATATTTTGTTTGACTGTAATTAGCCGGATAACTGACTAATATTGTTTTGTCTTTGGAATATAAAATCCCGTTGTCGGAAGTAAGATACGGATTTTTGCTGTCAACATATATTGCTTCCAATTTACTCGCATAATCAAATTGAGAAAGCGGAACAAAATAATCTGTAAATAAGTTTACACTTGCATTGATTGTTATTGATTTAAGATTTTGATTATAATTGAAAACACCACAATTAACATCTTCAGGAAATTCTTTTACTTCATCAGGCACTTTATAACTGTCACCCGCTTTGTTTGACGGATAGTATATCAATAGACTCATGTCTTTTGAAAATAAAACGCCATCAACAGAACGGTAATAGTTATTTTTTTCTGAAACATTTATTTTTTCAACTGACGGGCATTGTACAACCGGAACACTTTTGATGTCGGACACACTTTCAGGAATATTTATTTCTCGCAGATTATTACATTTTGCAAAGCTCATCCAGTACAATATTGTAACGGTATTCGGAATATTAACAATTTCTATAGTATCGTTAGAAAAGGCGTATTCTCTAATTGCGGAAACCTTTTTACCATCAATCTGTTCGGGTATATTTACAACTTGTTCTTTTCCTGTATATGCCAGAATAAATACTGTTTGATCATCACGCACATAGTAATCATAATCCCCATAAGTATAAGTCTCCGCACTTGCCACATCAGCTACACTTTCGCTGACAATAGGCAGGTTATCACACAGCGGTGTTGCAACGGCTGTCAGCATCATGACCGCCGACAATACCGCCGCACCTAATCTTTTTACACTTTTAATCATAATTTTCCTCCTTAATCGACTGTATACATTTGTGAATAACGGCAATCTTCTTGCTTGATAATACCTTATATTTTTTCCTCTTTCAACCTGTCAGGCAAAAACAACTTTCATAACGACAAAAAAAGCACACAAATTCCGATTACTATACACTGTAACAGATAATATAAAAAGACACAGCCCACCGCGAGCCGTGCCTGATATCAATATGTAACCGCCATTGATATCAAAATATCGCCCACGGATAATAAACTGCAACTTAATGCTTAACTGTACTTAAAGTATATCATTGTGCTTATTGTTTGTCAAGCGATTTAGCCGCCGGGTTTAATTCAGTGTAATATCCGACAATGTAAAATTTGTGCCTGCATTCCGTTCTTTCTTGACATCCTGTCATTTCAGTGATATACTTTAGTTAGATAAAACTAACCAAAGCGAAACGGAGCAACCTATGAAACATCTGCATTTTGAACCCGAAGCCGACGGCTTTTACGGCGCATACTGGGAAAGTAAAACCCCGTCCGATACCGCAATGATAGCAATGCTCGGTGACGACCCCGAAGACTATATGGGCAAAACCTGCGTGAAATGGCTTCATACCTACGGAATTAACGTAATGTCAATGTCGCCCGGAAAGAAGAACTACAGCCACCACAACTATCCTCTTGAGCGTATCGGCTCGGCTATAGAATGGCTCAAAGCGCACGGCAACAAGAAAATCGGCATTGTCGGTGCCTCTACAACAGCCACAGTCGCTCTTGTCGCCGCCTCATATTATCATGACCTCACGCTCACTGTTGCCCTGACCCCGAGCGACTTTGTATGGCAGGGCTTCGCACAGGGTAAACGTGACGGCTGTAAGGAATGGCCTGTCGAAAACGAATCTATCGTGTCGATAGGCGGTAAACCCGTACCCTTTATGCCATTTGTCTATAAGCACCCTGAGTACTGGCAGAAGATAGCCAAAGCGTCTAAAGAACACGGCGATTCCACATATTCAAAGGATGTGTTCGATGATTCCGAAGCCGCAGGACTGCTTAAAGAGGAGCATTTTATACCTGTAGAGAATATCGGCGGCAGGCTCGTTCTTGTCGGTGCGGAAGACGATTCTCTCTGGGATACCGCAAAATACATACGCAGAATGGACAACCGCCTGAGATCCCGCCCGCATTCCTGCAAATACTCTGTGTATCTCTATGAACACGGCACGCATTTTGTGTTCCCTGAAAGCGTACTGAAAAAAGCTCTGCCCGTCGGTGCTGATATGCTTGTAAATATGTGCTTCTCAGCCGCTAAAAAATTCCCTGCCGAATGCAAAGCTATGCGTCTTGACCTTGATAAGAAGCTCTCGGCGGAGATCATCGGTTGGAAGTCAGCCAAATAATCACATATATTGTCGTTGATTTTTCAATTTTTTGAGCAATGTAAATTAAACATCTATGCGAAAAGCCCCCGGTTTGTTTATAAACCGAGGACTTGATAGTATTTATCAGATCTTATTTAATGATATATCCGTGAACTTGCAAAAAGAGGTTTAATTCTTTGCTTCGTTGAATAAACGCAAAGCAGCTATTGATAAAGATAAACTGTAGCCTTCTACTCCCAAATCCTCTTTTTGGATGTACTCAAGAAAGCTATTTTCAGCATTTATCTGAATAAGTTTAGCAAATATATCTTTTATGCCAAATACATCATCGTCATCATATACATATATCTGAAGAGAAATATATGCAAAGTGCAGCAGCAGATCAATTTCAGATGGATTATTTTCTAAAAACGAAAAGACTGTTTTGCCGATTTCGGCGGCCTCAGAGTTGTCAACGTATGCAACTTCAAGCGTACCTGCAAAATCGTCAAGAACATCTGACAGATTATGCGCTGTTCTGGAAATCTCATTGCATTTCTCAAGATAAGATTCTGCTATATCCGTTCCCTGCAATTCGTGATCAGATTGGGATTTGTCACAAATCATATAACCGTGAAAGCATGAATTTCCGTACTCCACAATGTACTCGCATTTATATTTCAATAAAAAGCAAATCGTTAACTGCGTATCCTCAAAACGAGAGTTATCATCAGGTCCGTTTTTATACAATATGTTTACAATAGCCTCAAACGGGAACAGAGGCTTATTGTTCAGAGAAAGATATTCCTGTCTCTTGGGTTCCTGATAGACCATAATATCGGCTATTTCGTTGGTGTTATTACTTATGCTGATAGTGCTATCCATGCCGGACTTGCTTAAGATATCGCTTAATTGACCTATAACTTCTTTCTGAGTCATAATTAAATCTCCTTAAAAATCAGGCAATTGTTGATAAATTGGTTCAAATCAATTATATCATTATAATTCAAAATAGTCAATATCATATGTATACAAGTTGAATCACATTTTGCTGATTGAAAAAGCAGAAATTCATATACTACAGCTTTTCGTATTAAAATTTTGCTTATAAATAATTTGATACTAAACCAATAATATCCGCTTGTAAATATGTCCTTCTCATCTGCCAAAAAATCCCCTGTCGAAAGCAAAGCTATGCGTCTTGACCTTGATAAAAAACTTACCGAAGAAATCCTTGGTTGGAAATCAAATAATTAAATCAAGTGATATATTAATAGCGATATATTATATGGTGGAACTTATGCTTGGACTTTTTTGCATGACCGACCGCCTTTATATATTATAATAGTATCACAAAATTCAGCCGCTCACCTCGGGCGGCTTTTTTCTATCCTTTAAAATCATCATAAATCATCAATTGTCGCTTCTACCGTTGCCATTATCTTCATCATAATTCATCACCGTGTGTCTTTCATAAAGGTAAAAAATACGAGCTATACTATTATAATATATAAAGGACACGTCACGACCATATTTTCGCCTTCAGACAGCCCCCGATATTTCACGAAAGTATACGTTTACATTCACCCCTCTGTCACCTTAAAAATGCTCACAAATCGGCTTTCCTGCTATAATATCGGCTGTTTTTCCACCTGCCCGTCCGCCCTTTTCGTGTAATTTTATTACCATTTCACAACACATCTGCATTAAAATCTCCAAATCGGTATAATTATTTTTGTCTAAAACCACAACAAAAATCCAAACTTCAATTTTGGGCAGATTAACAAATTAAATTACAAAATAAGTCAACAATAGCCAGATTTTAACTGATTACAAAACGGTAACAAAAAGGTTACAAAACGGTTACAGCCTTTTATTGTGCATTTTCACCAAAAATGACTGCCCCAAGCTATTTGACATTTTGCAAAACGGAAATTATAATTGTTTAGAGCTTGAAAAAAGCCCGATAATAAACGTAGCAGCGGTTCTCTCCGAACGGGGAGTTATCGTACACGGTCAGTGGTGACAGACGGATTTAGCCGTAATTTTAATACCGTGATGCCCGTATGGGTACTGCTTAAACCTACCGATATGATGACGAAAGGCGGATATATGTTTCCCAGATTCAGAAACACCGGACTGACAATACGCATATCAAAGAACGCAGCACTTAAAATACTGCTTATATTCGGCAGTATCTTCGGAGTATTCCTTATGACAGGTCTGCTCTACTTCAGAAATGACGTTGAGATAATCGACGAGAACGAAAAGCGTATTGTTTATACGGTAAGTGCCGACCCTTATGAGATACTCAGAGAGAACCACATAACGCTCGGCGCATACGACAGGATAGACTTCACAGGCTTTGAGGAGAACGTGGCAACGGCCACTCTTACTATCGAAAGAGCCTTTGACGTTGATATTCTGGAAGGCGGCAAGAAGACCGCCACTGCACACAGCGTTGACGCTACAGTGGCACAGCTGCTTGAACAAGCAGGCGTTGAGCTTGGCGAATATGACAAGGTATCACCTGCAAAGACGGCTGTTCTTGAAGAAGGACAGAAGATAGCTGTTACAAGAGCTTATGACGTGAAAATCACTGCAGACGGAAAGACAACAACCGTAAAGTGCCTTGACAACACGGTTTCAGAGCTTCTGAAAAGAGCGAAAATAACACTCGGCAAGAACGATATGGTAAGCGAGGAGCTTGAATCCAAGATAACCGGACCTACCGAGATAAAGGTTTCAAGAGTCGAGATAAAGACTGAAAAGCAGGATAAGATCATCCCTTATCAGACATCTACCGTAACGAGCAACATTCTGGCTATAGGTCAGAGCGAGGTTCGTACAAAGGGTGTCAACGGCAAGATAAGAACTACAACGACTACCACCTACATTGATGGCGTAAAGACGGATGTAAAGAAGACCACAAAGGTAGTGACCAAGAAGGTTGACGAGGTTATAGCCGAGGGTGCGGCGATCGTAACTCCCTATTGCAAGATAGATGATACATCTATCGTACTAAGGAACGGCAGACCGGTTGACTATGAGTATGTGGTATCGGGCAAGGCTACAGCCTATACAGCACCCGAAGGTGCGTATACCGCAAGCGGCAGAATGGCTGAGATAGGTACAGTTGCGGTAAATCCCAACGTTATCCCCTACGGCTCGAAGCTCTATATAGTCGGTCAGTATGATAATATCTGCTACGGCTATGCTATTGCCGCCGATACAGGTGATGGAATGATGGCAGGTACGATTCCTGTAGACGTATATATGGGCAGTACAGAGGAGCATTATGACGATGCTTGCGCATGGGGTCTGCAATATGTTGATATTTACGTTGTAGAAGTCGGCAACGGCTAAGCACCTGCGGCTGTGTGCCGCTCCAGATTCCGCTTGCGGCAGTGTGCCGCTCCAAGTTCCGCCTGTGGAATAGTCGGTGCGTTTCGTGCGATAGCGAAACGGCGGGGCTGAACGCACTGCAAATCGCATAGCAATGTGGTTTGTGGCGGTTAAGACATATACTTTGTCAGGTGCAGAGTAAAACAGAAAATCGTGTGAAACGGGTTGCCGTGTATAGCGATTGTTTGGCTTTACAATGCGGTTTGACAGCGTGATATTGATAAAAATAAGACGGCAGGCACGGATAAAATGTGTCTGCCGTTTTTGCGGCAATGTGCCGCTTCAAGTTCCGCCTTTGATGCTGTTGCAGTACAGTGCTGAGGTTGGCGAAACGGCGGGGTCAAACAAAGCGATAATTAGCAGATAAGCGGTCACGGTGATATGCTGTGACCGCTTGAATATTTATGTGAATACTGTGGCAACTACCGGATTGATACTTGACAGCAATAAACAACAGTGATATACTAAAGAAAAAGTGAACTGAAATTAAAATATTCAGATTATATTATGAAATGGTGAGAGATATGTGCAAGATGATAAATTACAATTTGTGTAAACGGGGGGGGCTCTATAATAGCACCTCTGTAAATACTGCACAATATCTCTGCGTAAAATCCAATATGGTAATAAAGGCATAGTCTGCACGGGTGGACTGTGCCTTTTGTATAAATAATTATGAAAGAGGGATAAGTATGAGATTCAAGAAGCTGACCGCAGGCATAGTGGCGGCATCCTTGGCACTGTCTACACTGGCACAATCTGCCATTGCGGGTGGCATAACCTTCAGCGACGATCAGTGGTGGACACAGATATCCATTAATCGTGACGATTTGCTTGAAGGTTATTACCCTGTTGACGTTTCGTCAATAACATTCTATTCACAAACCGATTATATGTTGGGATATTACTCGACATCAAGCGGTGAGTGGGAACAAAATAGTTATGACGCAAATACAAGGTATGACATCAGCGACATACAGTTGTATGACAGCGAAGAACAGTCATACGCTCTGAATGCGATACTCAGCCGAGCTTGCCGGCAGGAGTATTGCAAAAGCACTGAAAGGATCACAATAATTTGTAATTATTCAGACTGTCGATAAACCCACGCACCGCAAAAATGCAGAAAAGTAAACTGGCACAAACTAAAAATCCGATAAATAAAAAGAATTTCACACAGCCGTTTTTTACGGCTGTGTGAAAGCATTTTTGCTTACTGTGTCAACCGCTCCTCAACGTAGCTTTGTACGCCTGTCGGAGCGGTTTCCTTGTCTGCGTGTGTCTCTCAACGTCTGCAGCGTGTCGAAAAATACTTTTTTGACACGCTGAATAATTTGTAATTATTATGCATATTTCACAATTATTTTAGCTTGGTTTAGTAGAAAGTGGTATAGACAAATTTCTCTCAAGATGTTATAATATTATAAATGCATTGATGCGTTGTTACATTATGAAAATAATACGGGAGGAAAAAAGCAATGATTGTTAATTGTATTAAGAAAACGCTTGCGGGAATACTTGCTTTGTCACTTATAGCAGGGTCTGTGTCGATACAGATTTTCGCCGATGAGATAGAGCAATATGTACCGCAGTGGATAATTACGACATCGGGAAATGATGTCCTCAATCCATCCAAAAATGTACTGGTAAGTACTGCTAAGGGCAACTATCCAATAACAGATGCGATTACCGTTTACATTGATAAGGGAGAAAGCAGCGATTTTAATATTCTTCTTGGCGAAGGCGTTGAAAACTGCGATGATGAAGTCGTTCTCGCAGTAAGCGACACTAAAGGAATTAAATGCAATCTTACGGCAGGAGCCGCCGGTAATTTATCTTCAAAACTCAATATCAACGGTGTGACGCCCGGTACATATACGGTAACGGTCGCTACAAAGAGCGGCGAAGCAAATCAGAAGATAAAAGTTGTTGTGCTTAATCCTATAACTTCTATAAAGCTCAAACACGGTGATGAAGAAATTACAGGCAAGGGCGTAACTGTAGCCGAAAATCATCTGCTTTATCTTACTGCGTCATCAACACCTTCTACTACGACTGACGGTATTGAATGGAGCGTAAGCAACAATACCAAGGCTGAAATTTCGTCCGAAGGCACAATTACAGCAAAGCTGGCAGGTACCGTTACAGTAACTGCAAGAGCCGTTAATCCTCTTTATGAAATGAACGATTACACGGAAGAACAGCGTGCGGCTTACGGCTTGAAGCAGAGAGATTTTGAGGTAACAACTTCTGTTACAATACTTAAGGCAAATCCCATAACAAAGCTTGAGTTTGATTATACAACGGATGATGCTGTAAATCTCAACGTAAATGATACATATAACGCATTTTCACATTTAAAAACAACTATACGAGATGAAAAGAACTCATCAACAGATAGTCTTGTATGGACTTCAAGCGACGAAAGCATAGTTAAGGTTGATGAAACCGGTATGATCAAGGCGCAGAATAAGAGCGGCTTTGCTACCGTAACAGTATCTTCTGACAGCGTAGAGCCTGTCAAGGCTTCGTTTGTTGTCAATGTTTCTTCGCCTGCTTCTGTCCTGAAATTTACAAGCGACAGATATCTTCTTGATATGAACGAGAAGAATACTGATTACATAATAGTGTCCGAATCTCCGAATACGGCAACCGAACCTCTTGAATGGACCGTTTCAAATCCTGACGGGGAAGAGATAGTAAAAATCATCGGGGAATCCGACGGAGATACACCCAACGTAAAAAAGCTTCAGTTACAGGCTCTTAAGACGGGTGTTGTCAAGGTAACTGCGTCAACAAAGCGTACACCGACAATCGAAGAACCGAATCCCAAGAATATTTCCGCTACCTGTGAAATAGAAGTAGTGGAATCCGTAGATAAATTTGTTTCGTTCAAAATCAGTAAAATGCCTGAGAATGTTACATATAACGGAACAATACAGATGCAGAAGCCCGAGGTTACCGACCGTGCGGGAAATGTTCTTGAAGAAGACAAGGATTATACGCTTACATATTCGGATGATGTTGTTAATTCCGGTATTGTTACAGTTACAGTAAATGGTATTACATCTGCTTCTCAGAACGGTAAACTGGTATGCACTTATCAGATACTTCCTGCCAATATAAGTGATAACGCTGTTACACGTCCTGTTATAAGGGATATGATATATAATTACGGCGATGAGCTTAAGCCTGCTTCCGATCCTGTTGTAAGGTACGGGGGCACGCAGCTTGTATTTGACAAGGATATTTCGGTAACATATACTAATAATGTCAACGTTGGTACGGCAAAAGCGACCTTCTACGGTTTGGGAAATTACTGCGGAAGTTTTGTTACGGAATATAAAATAACCCCAAAAAATATCGGTTCGGCAAAGGTTGTCGGAATCTCGTCACCTCAGGTTTATACGGGTGATTATATAATTCCCGAATACAATCTCTACATCAACAACAATGCCGTAATGCTCGAAGAGAATGTTGATTATACTGTTGAGTATATTGATAACCTTGACGTAGGCACTGCGAAGGCTGTATTTACGGGTATCGGAAATTACACAGGTACATACAAGGCTACGAACTTCTTCAAGATTACAAAAAAAGACGTTACAGAAGATAATGAAGTATTCGTTGAAGATATTCCCGACCAGGGATATATGGGCGGTATGCCTATAAGACCCGAACCCATTGTTACATATAACGGTAAAAAACTGACCGAAAATGTTGATTACACATTAACTTATACCAATAACAAAAATCCGGGCGACGAGGCTTATATAACCTTTAACTTCAACAAATCGTTGAATTTCACGGGAATAATCAAAAAGTATTTCTCTATTGTAAACAGAAATGTTGAAAATCCCGCTAAGGCTATCAACGCATTTGACAGCGACGGCAATATGATCGGCAATGACGCAGTTCTTTATGTTGACGTAAATCAGATAATGTATGTAGACATTGCCATAGAGCAGGAAAGCGCCGATTGCGACGACTGTCTGCTTGTTGCAATTCAGGCAAACAACACAAACGCATCCGCAGCATTTATTGCGTATTCAGAAGACGGAAAAACAGCTAAAGTTGCGGTTACAGGTAAAAAAGAAGGCTCATTTACAATGCAGATTTCTTCGCTCAGCGGCGAAGTCAATAAAAAGCTGAACTTTACAATACTTGTGCCGGCTACTAAGATTGAATTGTGGAACGGCAAAAACAAAGTTACCGAGGAAGGCGTATTTGTTCCCGAAAATCATCAGACACAGTTTACCGCCAAGTTTACTCCTTCCAATACAACGGATAAGATAGAGTGGTCTGTCGATGATACAACAAAGGCTGAGATTTCCAAGGACGATGGCATACTGACAGCCAAGAAGGCAGGCACTGTAATAGTTACCGCCAAGGTAATTCCGACCGAAAATTCCGAAAGAGGATTATATGTTACAACTACGGTAACCGTAGTTAAGGCTAATCCGATAACTGAAATCAATTTCCCGTTCAAAGACATTTCGCTTAAAGTCGGAAGCAAATATGACGCACTTGCGGTACTCGATAAATCCATACTTGATTCAAGTCAGTCATCAACCGATAATATTATATGGACATCAAGTAATGAAAAAATAGCAAAGGTAGATTCTGTAACCGGAAATATTACGGTACAGAACGCTAAAGGCTCAGCTGTAATCACGGCAACAACAGACAGCCTTACGCCTGTCAGCGCATCGTTTACGGTCAACGCTTATACGCCTGTAACAACAATGACATTCTCCTCGCAGAGTTATACACTGCTTACAGGAAATGATATTTATGAGATAGCGCTCAAGGAAAACCCCACTACAGCAAACGAAAAGATCGAGTGGGAGATAAGCGACGAGAGTATCCTCAAGATAGTTGACAGCACATACAATTCAGAATCCAACATTCAGATACTCAAGGTAAAGGCACTCAAGACGGGCGATTGCAAGATTACCGCAAGAACAGTAAGAATACCCACATTAAAGGAACCCGAGCCTGTTCAGGTAGAAGCAACCTGCGGCGTAGTTGTTGTTGCTCCTGTAACTATGAGCAATACAACGATTACGCTTTCAGAAACTTCATTTAATTATACAGGAAAAGAGATAAAACCCGTTGTAACGGTAAAGTATGACGGAAAGTTGCTCTCTGAAAAGACGGATTACACGGTATCATATTTCAATAACAAGGATATCGGTACTGCAAAGGTAACTGTAACCGGTGTCGGAAGATATGTAGGCAGTGTAGATAAGTCGTTTGAAATCAAGCTCCCTGCCGTTACAGGATTTGTTATAAAGAGCAAAACCGACTCATCTGTGACATTCTCGTGGAACAGAAACGCAAACGCTACAGGTTATATCATCGAAAAGCAGAACGGAGCAAAGTGGACACAGGTAGCAAAGATTACATCGAACGGCACGGTTACTTACACGGTGTCAAAGCTGAGTGTGGCAACAACACACACATTCCGTATAAAAGCGTATAAGACTGTAGGTAATAGCACTTATTACAGCGATGTTTCAAAATCAGTTCAGCATAAAACTCCTCTCGGAGCGGTAAGCGGCTTCAAGGTTAAGTCATTAACCAGCACCAATGTAACATTGCAGTGGAACAAG
>ERZ780137.432-NODE-432-length-36301-cov-5.005352_pt1 | contig 36301 bp, 25 predicted proteins | sample MGYA00511020_ERZ780137 | MGnify/ENA primary metagenome ERZ780137 (study PRJEB29588, sample SAMEA2157917) | human gut metagenome | biome: human gut; feature: human-associated habitat; material: faeces | place: Denmark | collected 2008/2010 ... | reverse complement strand
AATATCGTCAAAATCCAGTGCATTGGCAGCCATAATCTCTGTCTGCCGCGCCCGCAGCGCATCAGCAATCGCCAGCAGCCCTGCATTCTTTTTCTCAGTTGTCAGGGTAGCCAGCACACCGGCTGCGTGCTTCGCACGGATCCCCATTTCTCTCATCTTTTCATCCATTGCATTCACCTGCTGTTCGCTTCAAAATAGGTGCCGATGGGCTGCCCGTCCAACACCTTATAAATAGCCGTGGGTCGCTCTCCATTCATAATAATCACCGGAATACCGGCGCCGGTGGCGATCTCCGCCGCCCGAATTTTCGTTGTAAAGCCGCCGGTGCCCTTGCTTCCGGCACCCCCGGCTACGGCGTACACATCATCGTTGATCTCTGCCACACGGCCGATAAGGCGCGCGTCCTCATTCTCTGCCGGGTTGGCGTCAAACAGACCGTCCGTATCGGTAAGCAGGATCAGCAGATCCGCCCCGATCAGTTGAGCCACCGTGGCAGACAGGCAGTCGTTGTCACCGTGGAGCAACTCCTCAACGGACACGCTGTCGTTCTCATTCACAATGGGCAGGGCGTCATATTCCAGCAGCTGATTAAAGGTGTCCACCAAATGTGCCTTTTCCTCCGGGTGATTTAAGGTGTAGCCGGTAAACAGCAACTGGCTCACTACCACGCCATACTCGGAAAACAGCTTGTCGTAGAGGAACATCAGCTCGCACTGTCCCACCGCCGCGCAGGCTTGCAGCCCGCTGGTATGGTCCGGTCGCTCACGCATGCCCAGCTTACCGGCACCGATACCTACGGCGCCGCTGGACACCAGCACCACCTGATGACCGGCGTTCTTCAGATCTGCCAGCACAGATACCAGCTTGGCCATCCGGGCAATATTGGTTTTGCCTGTGTCGTGAGTCAAAGTGGAGGTGCCTACTTTGACCACAATGCGTTTTTTCTCCGTCAACTTCATTATACACTGCTCCAGGTTACATAATCAGTTACAGTATACCATACTTTAGCCCTGGAGTTAAGATTTTTTTGTATGTTTTTCAAAATTCCGTCAAAAATAGAAAGAGAAATGCGGCGGCAGCACAGCGCTGCCCCAAGGGAATGAGGAATGATTATGACAAAGCGAAGTTCCGTGCGACTGCTGTCCTTCGGTTTGCTGCTGGCGGGTATTTTGATTATCTATGCCATCACCGGCACCGTACAGGCTGCCCGGTACCGGGCGCGGCTGGAAAGCACCTATCGCCAAAGCCTGTCTGCCCTGGCAGAGGACCTGGAGGGCATTGAGACCGATCTGACCAAAAGCGTCTATGCAAACGGCGCCGCCACCCTGTCTGATGTAAGCCGAGATCTGTCTCAACAGGCCAATCAGGCCAAGGACTCTCTGTCCCGCCTGCCGGTGGAGCAAATGAACCTGGCAGGCACCTATAAATTTCTAAGCCAGACCGGTGACTACGCCACTTATCTCAGCAAAAAAGTCTATGCCGGCGAGACCGTCACCGACAAAGAGCACGAAAATCTGCTCCGGCTGCTGCAATACGCCACCAAATATAAAAACAGTGTGACCCAAATGGTAGAAATTTGCAATCACGGCGGCCAAATCACCAAGCGCGATGTAAAGTCTGCGGACGGCACCCATCTGCCCGCCATTAGCACAGACTTTTCCACCGCGGAGGAAGCCTTTGAGAACTACCCCACCCTGCTATATGACGGTCCCTTTGCAGACGCGGTACTGCATAAAGAGCCGCAGCTGCTCAAAGGGCAGGACAAAATCAGCAAGGACGCCGCCGCCAAGATCGCTGCCAAGGCGCTGGGGTGCAATGAGACCCATCTAAACCGATTGGAGGACGAAGCCGGGCGTATGCCTGCCTATGTGTTCACCAAAGGGCAACAAACGGTAAATGTGACCAAAAGCGGTGGGTATGTCAGTTCCATTCTCTTCGGCGGCAAAATCAGTACCAAGGCCATAGATGAAAAAGAAGCGATCAAGCAGGCAGCCGCCTATTTGAAAAAGCTGGGCTACCAAGATATGCGCTCCACCTATTACGCCGCCGATGGCAATATCTGCACCGTCAATTTTGCCTACTGCCGAGACGGAATACTCTACTATACAGATCTAATCAAGGTTGGCGTGTCCCTACGGGACGGCAGCGTGGTATCGCTGGAGGCCCGGGGCTATATCACCAACCACCACCGGCGGAATGTGCCCACCTTTACCGTATCGGAAAAGGCAGCCACCGCCAAGATCAGCCCCTATTTGGAGGTGAGGAGCACCAAAAAGTGCCTGATTCCCAAGGAGGACGGCCGGGAGGTAGCCTGTATTGAGGTGCTTACGCATTCGGCAGACACCGGAGAGGACGCGCTGGTGTACCTGAACGCCGCCACCGGTGCGGAAGAGGACATTCTTCTGCTGCTGTACAGCGATCATGGCACCTTAACCAAATAAAACGCATAAACCCGGCGCCGCCGGGCAGAATAAAACCGAAAGGAAGGCAACACTATGAAAAACCGATTAATGATTTTAGCACTGGCCGTAACCGTGCTGGCAACCGTGCTGCTGGGCTGCGCCAAGCAGGAGGACAATCCCACCACAGAACCGGACACCACCGTCAGCGAAACCACCACACAAGAGGAAACCACAGCAAAAAGCCCCGGCGAGGCACTGAGCGAGGGCGCATCTGAGGCCGGCTCCAAGGTGCGTGAAGGCGCCACCGATCTCAGCGAGGCCGCCTCTCGTGCCGGGGAGACCGTATCCCGTGCCCTGGAATAAAACAAAAAGGAAAGGACTTGTTCATCAGAACAAGTCCTTTTTTTATACCTGAAGACGCCGCCGCGTAAGCGGGAGCCTTGGCGTAATCATTCGTAAAATCCGATTTCGGCAATATCCGGGGTGCTGCGGCTTTGGCGGATCACCAAGCGCACGCCCAGGCAATTCAATCCCCGGCGCAGCCGCACAATTTTCTTCATACCGATCACCGTGCCCTTGTAAATGCGCTTCATCTTGCCGTTTGGCTTCTTAGCCCACAGTTCAAAGGCCTCCACCCGCTGGCTCTTGCGAATCTCCTCGGACAGAATCACATATTTCAACTTATGTACGCTGTCAAAGTCAAAGTCGATATACCCCTGCTCCGGCTGTAATTCGCCCAGCTGGTATGTGATGATCGGGTGCTCGGTCATCTTGCGAATGGCCTGGCCCATCCCCTTCAAGGCGTGGGCGTCTCTCGGATGGATCACGCCCTTATTGGTAGGCGGCACATTCAGCAGCAGGGTGCAGTTGTTGCCCACAGAGCCAAGATACAGCTTAAACAGTCTACGCGCGCTCTTAACCGTGCGATCCTCATTCTTGGACCAGAACCAACCCTTACGGATGGACACATCCACCTCTGCCGGATACCAAATCAGATCCCGCGCCATAGACAGCACCTTGCGGCTGCCCAGGTCCTCGTCCATATTGTTCAGCTTTTTCAGCGCGGCAGCGTCGCCCTCGCCGTGTTGGCTCTTCTCATGCGTCTTTTCAGCGTCTGCCAGGCGAGCAGGCACCACACAGAACTCGCTTTTGCGGGTCTTGCCGCCCTCGTTGCCCACCCAGCGCACATCCGGGCCGCAAATGGAGATCAGCGCGTCCGGCTGCAGTTTGCGGATCAGGGCATAATACCGTGCCCAATCATACTCAAAGTTCGGCACATCGGCGCCTTTCGCACCGTCAAACCAAACCTCACTGATATGGCCGTAATTGGTAAGCAGCTCCGTTAACTGATTGCAAAAATAATCATTATAATCCGGGGTACCGTAGGTGGGCTCGTGCATATCCCAAGGGGAAAGATACACGCCAAAATCCAGTCCGCAGGCAGCGCAGGCGTCAGACACCTGCTTCACAATATCGCCGTCAAAGTCCGTGTTCTTTACACTGAACGATGTGTATTCACTGGGCCACAGACAAAAACCGTCGTGGTGCTTACAGGTAAGAATGATACCGCTGGCACCGGCAGCCTTCACCGTGCGCACCCATTGCTCCGGCTTGATCTTCTTAATGGTAAAGTCCTGCACCGTTTCTTTGCCGCTGCCCCACTCCCGCTGATTGGCAGTATTCATGCCAAAGTGCATAAAGCAGTAAAAAGGCTGCTGTGCCAAGTGAACCTGGTTGGGGCGCGGCACCACGCGAATGTAACGCTCCACTTCGCTGTCATTCAGCGGCACACCGCCGTTGGTGGTGGTCCAGTTCTGGTCAAAATTCGGCTTCATTTTATTCCCTCTCTCTTCCTCGGTTGTAGCAACTGAAATAGCGACCTTTATCGCCCATATACCAAGGCAGTTTCATACGCAGGTAACGCAGTTTGTCCCCCAGGCGCATGGTGTAGTCAAAGGGGCGATCCTCGACCCGGTCATACAGCGGGGTCGCACAAGGCACAGCCACTGTATTCAGCTCTGTTGCGGCCAAAACCAGTGTTTCTTCATCCCGGGGCAATACCACCGTGTCGCCGCCCTGCACATTTAAGATCAAAATATAGAAGTACAACTCCTTGGCAATGGCGTCTGTACCGTCCGCGTTATGGCTGTGGGTACTTACATACCCCAGCTGCCCCTCTTGAATATGGGCGGTCTCGTGCAGATCGTACAGATCCCAGCTTGCAAAACGCCGGGTACGGCTCAGCACCGAGCAAGGCACCGTTTTTCCGCCTACGGTAAAGTCTAAAATCCGATTACTGTCCGCAGACAACAGTAGCGCCAGCCGGCGGGTATCTTTCTTTAAGGTCAGGGTCTGACCGGCAAGGCGCAAGGCGTTCTTGCCGTCCTTTGCAATAGCAAAAGGAATACCGGCAGCCGTGACCTGATCGCCGATCCGCTCCGCAGGAATAGACAGGGGCAGCTCGCCCTGCTCGCCTTGCTTGGTGATCAACTGCACGTTCATAGGCAGTGAGAGAGGCGTTGCCTTGGCAGCGTGACCCACCTGCGCCGCCGGTTGCAGCCGTAGGGCAAAGGTCTTGATCTGATACGGTGTAAAGTCCGTGACCAGGCAGCCGTCTTTTACCGTTGCCGGGCCTTTTTCTTCTTCAGAGGCAAACAGCTCTCGGGCTTCTGCCACACCGGCACCCAGACGCAGGGCGTAGTGCTCCACCGGCGTACCGGCGCCCTCGTTCAAGCGCACCACGATCTCGTCGCCGTCCTCCGCGAACTTCATTGCCCGCAGCACCACCTGGGGGTGAGAGGCATTTCCAAAACTGTACGCGGTACCCAGCACGCCCGGGTGCTTTGGCTCCACATACCCGGTCAGGGGCTGCAAAAAGGCACGGGCCTGATTTTGCGTATCGGCGCCCACCTGCCCTTTATGGGAGAACAGGGCATAGCTGTATCGGTTCAGTCCCAGGTCCATCATAGATTGCATGGAATCGATCCGGTAATTGCGTACCGGGCTGTGCAGCACGGTCATACGCAGGGTATTGTCCTTATACTTGTCCCAGCCGTACTTGCACTCGCTAAGCACAGACACGCCCCAGTCGCCGCTTTTATCCGTCAGGTCCACCCAGTTTTGGGCAGGCACTTCAAACAGCTTTTTCGTCATATTTCCCCGGCGAATGGCGCCCAGCCCCAGGTCAAAGGTAGCCTCCGGGTTGGTGCAGGCAAAGGCAAATTTGTTCTTTGCCATCGTGTGCAGACTGCGCCACTCGATCTCGGAATACACCTCTACCCGGCTGCCGCCGTCGGTGAGGGCAATGATATTCTTAAAGGTAGAGTCCCCATCCTTTTGCTCCACACAGAAGGACACCCGCGCCGGGCCTTTCTCCTGAATGGTCACCGTCACCGGATTTGGCAGGCGGTCCGGGTCCTTGTTGGCTTCTTTATAATTCATCTCCCAGGCAGGCCAGGGCTTAGAGCCGGTGTACTTGAACAGCCCCAGGCTGATGGGCTCCGACAGCAGCTCCTGCTCGTCCATTTCTTTGTCCAGGATGGAGGTGATGTTGCCCTTTTTGTTCAGGCGCACAATGTATTTTTGGTTCTCCATCTGATTTTCGCCGCTGATGGACAGGCTGCCCCGCAGACGGCAGGGCACATCGGAGGGCCGCACATCATAGACCGCAAAGCCCAAGGCAGGCACCGTGGCAACAAATACCAGCTCCGCCGTGCCATTCTCGTAGCGGTTCACCTGACTTTTCACTTCCCTGCCCTTGGGGTCGTATACCCGCGCACAGGCCTTGGGCCAGTGGGGCAGTTCCAGAGTCACCGCATCCGTGCGGGCCACTTCCAGACTGTTAAATACCGTCACCGGCGTGCCGGCGCAGAAGTCCGTTTTCAGCAGACTGCCCACAGACCCGGCAGCTTGAGTCAACTCACCGGCAAAGCCGTTCATGGCCATACCGTAGTCGTTCCAGCTGCGGCGATAGGCGCGCTGCACGGAGGTGCCCGGCAGATCATCGTGGAACTGATGGGCAATGGTACGCTTCCAGTTCAGCTCCATAGCCTCTTTATTGTAATGGGCGGTGCCCAGATAATCCGCCACTACGCCGGAACGCTCCGCCATATCCGCCAGTTCCTGACAGCGGCGGTTCCAACGCTTGCCCACGGCCCGGGAAGTGTAGCCGCCAACGCCGTGATTTTGCATCACCAGTTCTGTCTCCCACCGGGGCAGCTTGGCTTTTTGCTCCGGGGTCAGCTGGGCGTTCAGGTCACGGAACAGATCATCCGCACCGGACGCCAGCACTTGCACATCGCTGTCTTTGTTTTTGTTGATCTCCTGCTCTACAAAGGCCACAGAGGCTTCCTTGGGCGCACCGCCCCAATCGCCGATCCCGTGGAAAATCATAGTGCTGTTCAGATCGTATTTTTCGTTTTCATCCAGCTTTTGCTGCACAAAATCCCAATCCCGCAGCTTCTTCAGTGTAAAGTAATAATCGTGGGGGTTCAGACTGGCCAGCACCTGCGCGCCGTCCGGCCCTTGCCACACGCCAATATCAAAAGGAATGCCGTAGGCGCCGCCCCAACCCAGCTTTTGGGTCGTAAAGCCCATCAGGTTGGCGTGGGCTATAATGCTGGGCAGCGCCCAACCGAAGCCAAAGCAGTCCGGCAGATAAATATCCACTGAGCGCTTGCCGAATTTTTCCTCAAAATAGCGATTGCCGTAAAGAATATTGCGAAAGAGTGCCTCCGGCGACGGCACATTCACATCGCCATTCTCAAAGGCGGAGCCGCAAACGCTCCACCGCCCCTGGGCAATATAGTCCCGCATTTTGGCGTACAGTTCCGGGTAATATTCCTCCATCAGCTCGTAACGATAGCTGCCCTCAAAATTGAAGTGATAGGTGGGATATTTTTGGAACAGTGCAAAGTTGTCCACCAAGGTATTGTAGATGTACCGGGACACGGTGGTCTCAAAGTCCCAGGACCAAATGGTATCCAAGTGGGCCGTAGCCACAGTATAGATTTTTTTTTGCATCGGAAGTCCCCCTTATGTGGTCATTGTATCATTATTTTCAGGGGATTGCAACACTGTACTGCCCCATAGAAATAGGAAAAATCACACACCCTTCTCCCGAATCAAAAAGAACACGCAGGATCTAAAGCAAGATGCCATTTTCTCTGTTATCTATTTTAGGTGCAAATCAGCTGGGGCCCATTTGCTTCTCTTTACAGTTGAGATAAAGAAGTTAATCCTATTGCCGAAAAATAGGACGCAAGTGAAAGAAAGGGCGGGTGTGCCGAGAATACGCTTTTACGATTAACGGCACAACTTTGCCCCCTTATCCCTTGAACAAGGAATGGACATTAAAACAGTATCGCACATGTTAGGTCATACAGATGCCGGCTTTACGATGAATACCTATATGCATGTGTCGGATTCCATGCAAGAGAATGTTGCAAACACAATGGGTAATCTGATAGAAAGCGCAGGCAAGGATACGAAGAAAATTCTATTTCCAACATAAACTCAACCGCCGAATAATCGGCGGTTGAGTTTATGCTTTACGGCATGGTATAATAAATTTGATAAATTATGATTTGCGGAGATAATAATGTGATGGAACTGCGAAAAATAAATATACAGGACGCTATTGCTCAATGGGAATACACAACAGCATTGCCTGTTGTTGAAAACGGCTTAACAAATCAGTATAATGGTGTTTCATACGAGAACTATATTGAAACTGTCCTGCCAACCTTGATTTCGTATGAGCATCCAGTTAACATGCCGAATTGGTTTGTTCCCGAAACATACTATTATTTGTGGGACCAAGATTGTCTAATCGGAGAATTCAGAATAAGACATTATTTAACGGAAACGCTTCGGGAAGGAGCTGGACATATCGGCTACAGCATCAAAAAAGATAAGCGAGGGAAAGGATATGGAACGGAGGGATTGAAACTTACTATTGATAAAGCAAAAAGCATTATCTTGGAAGAAGAGATATACCTTCGTGTAAATAAGGATAATATCGCTTCGCAGAAGGTCATGTTGAATAATGGGGCTTATATTGCGGGCGAAGATGAAGCGCATTTATTCATGCGGATTCCGAAATAACAGCCTTGTTGATAAATTTCTAATCTATTGGGAAAATGCTTTTATCCTAAATTTCATAAATGGTCAATAGATGGTCTTGGACGAGAAATCGGATAAACGAACAAAATCTCACTCCGTAAAAAAGAGTGAGATTTTTTGTTGCGTATTGAATTTTGGAATGCATTTCAGAAAAAGAAAAAACCTGCGAAAACGCCGTGTTTACGCAGGTTTTGGAGCTGATAGTCGGACTCGAACCGACGACCTGCGCATTACGAATGCGCTGCTCTACCAACTGAGCCATATCAGCATAACGTGCTGCGTTGCAGCACGGCTAAGATTATACTATATTTTGCGGAGAAAATCAAGAGAAAAATCACAACTCCCGCGCAAAAACAAAACCGCACTGCCAGTCTTACAAAATCTCCAGCAATTTGGAAAAAACGAATTTCACAGCAGACTCGCGCACCCGGTTGCGACCCAAATTGCCAAATTGGCAAGTATAGGTCTGCACTTGATCCTGCACGCAAAAGCCAAAACAGACCATGCCCACCGGCTTTTTAGCTGTGCCGCCACCGGGACCGGCAATACCGGTGATGCCGACGCCCACATCGCTCTCTGTCGTCTTGGCCACGCCCCGTGCCATTTGCGCCGCCACCTGCTCGCTGACTACGCCATAATTCAAAATCGTGTCCGCCTCCACGCCCAAAAAACGAATTTTCGCCGCATTGGCATAGGTTACAAAGCTGGCATTCAGTACCTTGGACGCATTGGCTACATTAACCAGCGTGCCGCAGCACAGCCCGCCGGTGCAAGACTCTGCAAATGAAACGGTGTACCCCAAGTGGATCAGCCGATCCACCACCCGTTCTTCCAACGCCATTTCATCACCTCTTGTTCAATCTGTAATTAGTATAGTCCTTTTGCAAAAAAAATGCAACCATTCGCAAAAAAGGCTTGCAATATAGCGCATTTTATGGTATAGTGTTTAAGCAATCGGGGTGTGGCGCAGTTGGTAGCGCACTAGACTGGGGGTCTAGGGGCCGCAAGTTCAAGTCTTGTCACTCCGACCAAAAGGACAGCTTTTCGGCTGTCCTTTTTTATTTTGCTTTTTATTTTTGGCTTAGTTAAGCCAAATTTCCGCTTACACAAAAAGCAAGAGAAAACAGAAACCTTTTGGCGTTACAGCACTTATTGCAGTACTTTTTGATGCAAAATACAGAAAAAGCAGGTCACTCCCGTACCGATTATAGTGGTAGGCCGTCTCCGCCTTTTGCTCATCGGACAGCGTGATTGCCATACCCCGCAGTGTGTCCAAAACCTCCTGGGCGTACTCGTCACGCACCGTGTGTTCCGGGGTGCTATCCAGCAGCTCATGGGCAATTTCTTTTGCCTGGTCCATGACAGACGAAAAGGTCACATCATCGTTGTTGCCGATATAGTCAAACAGCCCTTTCAGCTGCACCATCAGGCGGGGAGTGTCCATCTTGCTGCCGGTAGACTTCTTCAGCTGTCGAGCCACACGCTGTACCTGGGTTTGAGAAGTATGGTGCCCGGTCTCCAGCTCTTGACTGTCAAACACCTGACGCAGGGTAATGTTCATCTCGTCCAACCGCTTTGTAAAGAAGTCCTTGATCTTTTCCACAACGGACTTCTTTTCTTTTTGGGCCAGGTCCGCATCTTCCGCCAGGCACTTGGCGAACTTCTCGCCGCCATCCTGTGTGCTGGCTTCACCACTGATGAAGTCAAAGATCATCTCGCTGACGGCATCTTTTTCACCTTAGAACCATTATACAGTCTTGCTGCCGCGGCTGTCAACGCTCGGCGCAAGCGGATCTGTCTTGTGTACCAAATAGCGGACAATAAATGATAGTACCAACGATCGCCGCGCAATCAGTTAGCCGTTGAAATGGGTTCAAAACCGGATTTGCTAATAAAAGGACAAATCTAAGCCCTACTTTCCTATAGCAATCAATGCAAAAAGAGCAAGTCCGAAGACTTGCTCTTTTATAGATTCTGTAATTCTGGGAATTACTCCTTGATAGCGGTAACAACGCCGGAACCAACGGTACGGCCGCCCTCACGGATAGCGAAGCGCAGACCCTCTTCAATAGCGATGGGGGTGATCAGCTTAACATCCATGTTTACGTTATCGCCAGGCATGCACATCTCAGTGCCCTCGGGCAGGGTGATCACGCCGGTAACGTCAGTGGTTCTGAAATAGAACTGGGGACGATAGTTGTTGAAGAAGGGAGTATGACGACCGCCCTCTTCCTTGGTCAGTACATACACCTGACCGGTGAACTCAGTGTGGGGATGAATGGAACCGGGCTTAGCCAGAACCTGACCACGCTCGATGTCGGATCTCTGAACACCACGCAGCAGGCAGCCGATGTTGTCGCCGGCCTCAGCATAGTCCAGAATCTTACGGAACATCTCAATACCGGTGCAAACGGTCTTGGAGCTCTCGTCCTTCAGACCAACGATCTCAACTTCCTCGCCGGTCTTCAGCTGGCCTCTCTCCACACGGCCGGTAGCAACGGTACCACGACCGGTGATGGTGAACACATCCTCTACGGGCATCAGGAAAGGCAGGTCAGCCTTACGGTCCGGAGTGGGGATATACTCGTCAACAGCGTCCATCAGCTCTTTGATGCACTCGCAAGCAGGATCGTCGTTGGAAGATGCTTCCAGAGCCTTCAGTGCGGAACCCTTGATGATGGGGCAATCCTCATCAAAGCCATACTCAGCCAGGGTCTCACGAACTTCCATCTCAACCAGCTCAAGCAGCTCAGGATCGTCCACTTGGTCGGTCTTGTTCAGGAAAACGATGATTGCGGGCACGCCTACCTGACGTGCCAGCAACAGATGCTCCTTGGTCTGTGCCATGGGGCCATCGGTAGCAGCGATAACCAGGATAGCGCCATCCATCTGAGCAGCACCGGTGATCATGTTCTTAATGTAGTCAGCATGGCCGGGGCAGTCCACGTGTGCATAGTGGCGCTTGTCGGTCTCATACTCAACGTGAGCGGTGTTGATTGTGATACCACGCTCTCTCTCTTCCGGAGCCTTATCGATATCTGCATAGTCCTCGAACTTTGCATAGCCCTTGTTTGCAAGGTACTTGGTGATAGCTGCGGTCAGAGTGGTCTTACCATGGTCAACATGGCCGATCGTACCAATGTTAACATGGGGTTTGGTTCTGTTAAAATGTTCTTTTGCCATTGGAATTTCCTCCTTAAGAATTTACAATAGTCAATTGTCATTGCTATTCTATCAAAATCGAATAAAAATAGCAAGCATTTTTTATTGATTTATCGAATTATCAGTCTTTTTTGGCGCGCTCGCTGATAATGCTCTCAGAAATGGACTTGGGAACAGGCTCATAGCCGTCCGGCTCCATGGTGTACTGGCCACGGCCCTGGGTCTTGGAACGCAGGTCGTTTACATAGCCAAACATCTCAGACAGCGGTACGCGAGCATTAATCTGCTTTGCACCGTTGCGGTCCTCCATGCCCTGGATCTGGCCACGGCGGGAGTTCAGGTCGCCGATTACATCGCCCATGTATTCCTCAGGAACGATAACAACAACCTTCATCATCGGCTCCAGAATGATGGGACCGGCCTTCTTGGCAGCGTCCTTAAATGCCATAGAACCGGCGATCTTAAAGGCCATCTCAGAGGAGTCAACCTCGTGGTAAGAACCGTCGTACAGCTCTACGCGAACATCTACCACATTGTAGCCTGCCAGAATACCGCTCTTCATAGCGCCCTGGATACCGGCGTCTACCGCAGGGATATACTCCTTGGGGATGGAACCGCCGACGATCTGGTTCACGAATTCATAGCCCTTGCCGACACCGGTCTCCGGATCAATGTTGGGCATAATGCGGATCTTACAGTGACCGTACTGGCCGCTACCGCCGGACTGACGCTTATACTTGGTATCGGAAGCCGCTTCCTTGGTGATGGTCTCTTTGTAAGCCACCTGGGGAGCGCCAACATTGGCCTCTACCTTGAACTCACGCATCAGACGGTCAACGATGATCTCCAAGTGCAGCTCGCCCATGCCGGCGATGATGGTCTGACCTGTCTCTTCATCGGTGTAAGCCTTAAAGGTGGGGTCCTCTTCTGCCAACTTAGCAAGACCCAGGCCCATCTTTTCCTGACCGGCTTTCGTCTTAGGCTCAATGGCAACACGGATCACAGGATCCGGGAAGTTCATGGACTCCAGAATAATGGGATGATCCTCGTCACACAGGGTATCACCGGTGGTGGTGTTCTTCAGACCTACGGCAGCAGCGATGTCGCCGGCGTAGCAGGTGGGAATATCCTCACGGTGATTGGAGTGCATTTGCAGAATACGACCCATTCTCTCCTTATGACCCTTTACAGAGTTGTAGCAGGGAGAGCCTGCGTCAATGGTACCGGAATATACACGGAAGAAGCAGATCTTACCAACGAAGGGGTCGGTAGCGATCTTGAACGCCAGAGCAGCAAAAGGCTCTGTGTCGGAAGAGTGACGATACTCCTCCTCGTCCGTGTCCGGATTTACGCCCTTAATGGACTCAACATCCGTGGGGGCGGGCATATAATCTACGATTGCATCCAGCAGGGGCTGTACACCCTTGTTACGGTAGGAAGTACCGCAGGTGATGGGCACCATCTTGTTGGCAATGGTAGATTTTCTGATGGTCTTTTTGATCTCGTCAACAGTCAACTCTTCACCGGCGAAATACTTCTCCATCAGCGCGTCGTCCATCTCGGCGACATGCTCGATGAGCTGCTCGCGGTACTTCTGCGCCAATTCCATCATATCCTCAGGAATGGGCTCACGGCGAACATCGTTACCCAGATCGTCATAATAGATCTCGGCGTCCATATTCACCAGGTCCACAATCCCGCGGAAAGTGTCCTCCGCGCCGATGGGCAACTGAATGGGCAGAGCATTGCACTTGAAACGGTCATTGACCATATCCAGTACATTGTAGAAATCTGCGCCCATAATGTCCATCTTATTGACATAGATCATTCTCGGTACATGGTACTCGTCAGCCTGACGCCATACGGTCTCAGACTGGGGCTCAACGCCACCCTTGGCGCACAGAACGGTAACGGAACCGTCCAACACACGCAGGGAACGCTGCACCTCTACGGTGAAGTCCACATGCCCGGGGGTATCGATGATATTGATTCTGTGCTTCTTCCAGAAGCAAGTGGTAGCAGCGGAAGTAATAGTAATACCGCGCTCCTGCTCCTGCGCCATCCAGTCCATGGTTGCTGTACCATCATGGGTCTCACCGATCTTATGGTTAATACCCGTGTAATACAGGATACGCTCGGTGGTGGTGGTTTTACCAGCATCAATATGCGCCATGATACCAATATTTCTTGTCATTTCAAGAGATACTTTTCTCGGCATAATATCCTCCTAACAAACTGAATGGCTTAATATCTGAAATGAGCAAACGCCTTGTTTGCTTCAGCCATCTTATGGGTATCGTCGCACTTTTTGGCAGCGCCGCCGGTCTTATTGGTAGCATCCATAATCTCGGCTGCCAGGCGCTCCTTCATGGTTCTCTCAGAACGCTGACGCGCATAGAGAGTGATCCAGCGCAGACCCAGGGTCTGGCGCCGTTCCGGACGAACCTCAAGCGGTACCTGGTAGGTCGCACCGCCTACACGGCGAGCCTTAACCTCCAGTACGGGCATAACATTCTCCATGGCAGCTTCAAAAGTTTCCAGGGGATCATTACCCGTCTTTTCTTTGATGATGTCGAAAGCGTCGTACACGATCTTCTGTGCGACACCTTTTTTACCATCGTACATAACGTTGTTGATCAGGCGTGTAACAAGCTTAGAGTTGTACAGCGGATCAGGCAGAACGTCACGCTTAGCGATCTGGCCTCTTCTTGGCATCTTCGCTTCCCTCCTTCATTATCATTGATGAGTTCATAGGTACTCGAGTTTTCCCGTGGAGCCAACAAAAAGGTCATACACTGTATAGCAATATAAAGTATATAAACTTTTGCCGGATTTCCAAACAAGAAGATCAAACTTAGCTGGGCTGAGCTTGGTGGATCCTTAACGGATCGGCGCTGCTCTTATTTCTTAGCAGCTTTCGGTCTCTTGGCGCCGTACTTAGAGCGGCCCTGCATTCTGCCGTTCACGCCCTGGGTATCAAGAGTACCGCGAATGATGTGGTAACGCACACCGGGAAGATCCTTTACACGGCCGCCGCGGATCATAACTACAGAGTGCTCCTGCAGGTTGTGACCTACGCCGGGAATGTAAGCGGATACTTCAATGCCGTTAGACAGACGCACTCTGGCAATCTTACGCAGTGCAGAGTTCGGCTTTTTCGGAGTTGCAGTCTTGACTGCGGTGCAAACGCCGCGCTTCTGGGGAGAATTGTTATCGGTCATAACATTCTTCTTGGTGTTCAGCCCCTTCAGCAGAGCCGGTGTTTTGGACTTTTTCTCCAGCGTCTTACGACCTGTTCTTACAAGTTGGTTAAAGGTAGGCAATCGTTTATCTCCTTTCAAATTATTTTGTACGCTTTTGCGCACAAAACACAAATTTGGCAAAGCAAATTTGCATTTTCTGCTCAAAAACGCACCTACTGGGGCAGAACTTTACGGTTCTGCCCCGGTAAATGGTCAATTTTTGGCTAAATTCGATGGGATTTGGGCTGATTTAGCGCAAATCGCACACCGACAATTTAGCATTATATCACTCGGACATACTGTTTGTCAAGAGCTCTTGCAGCTGTTCCAGGTTCAAAATTTCCTCGCTACCCTCAGCGGAGAAATAGCTGGGCACCACATCCACCTTATCAAACACCTGCATACCGGTACCGGCGGGCACCAGCTTACCGATGATTACATTTTCCTTCAGACCGATCAGCGGATCCACCTTGCCCTTGATGGCAGCATCGGTGAGCACGCGGGTGGTCTCCTGGAAGGAGGCGGCGGACAGGAAGGAGTCGGTGGCCAGGGACGCCTTGGTAATACCCATCAGGATCGGGATATAAGTGGCGTGCTTCAAAGTGGTCTCACCTAAAGCGATCCGCTTGTCAATGGCCTCATTGGCCTCGTCTACCTGAGCCACATCCACCATGGTGCCGGACACCAAATCGGTATCACCGGCATCGTCCACGGTGCACTTCTTAAGCATCTGACGAACGATAACCTCAATGTGCTTATCGTTAATATCAACACCCTGGGTACGGTAAGCGAACTGTACTTCCTTAATTAGGTAGTTATAAACAGCCTCTTCGCCCAAGATAGCCAAAACATCGTGGGGGTTCACGGCGCCGAGGGTCAGCTCCTCGCCCTTCTTCACATGGGCTCCCTCAACAATGTGCTCGCACAGGCGGGCACCGTAGGGGATCAGATACTTCTTCTCTTCCCCATCCTCGCCGGTCACAATGGCGTGACGGCTCTTCTTGATCTCCTCAAAATGAACCACACCGTCGATCTCTGACAGAATGGCCAGCTGCTTGGGCTTTCTGGCCTCGAACAGCTCCTCTACACGGGGCAGACCCTGTGTAATATCGGCACCGCCGGCAACACCGCCGGTATGGAAGGTACGCATGGTCAACTGTGTACCCGGCTCACCGATGGACTGGGCGGCGATGATACCCACGGCCTCACCTACCTGAACCGGCTCGTTAAAGGCCAGGTTGGCGCCGTAGCACTTGCAGCACACGCCGTGGTGAGACTTACAGGTGATCAGAGAACGGATCTTTACGGACTCGATACCGGCGTCCACAATACGCTTGGCGTCTTCCTCTGTCATCATACGATCCGGCTCCATCAGCACTTCGCCGGAGTTAGGATCGATCACCGGGTCCACAACGAAACGACCGGTGAGGCGCTCCTCCAGCGGCTCCAATACACGGTTGCCGTCCATGATCTTGCTTACGATAATACCATCGTGGCAGCCGCAATCCTGGTCGCGAATGATTACATCTTGGGATACATCTACCAGACGGCGGGTCAAGTAACCGGAGTCTGCAGTACGCAGTGCGGTATCGGCCAAACCTTTACGGGCACCACGGGAGGAAATGAAGTATTCCAGAATATTCAGACCCTCACGGTAGTTGGCACGAATGGGAACCTCAATGGTCTTACCGGCGGTATTGGCGATCAAACCACGCATACCGGCCAGCTGACGCAGCTGAGAGGTACTACCACGGGCACCGGAGTCTACCATCATGTGAATGGGGTTATGGGCGCCGTCAAAGTTACTGGTCAGCTCGTGGGATACCTTGTTGGTGCAGTCCTCCCAAGCCTTGATAACGGCGGACGAACGCTCCTCGTTGGTAATCAGGCCGTAGTTGTAGTTGGTGGTAATCTCGTCCACCCGCTTCTCGGCCTCGTCCAGGTACTCCTTCTTCTTCTCCGGGATCAGGGCGTCCACAACGGCTACGGTGGTGCCGGAAATGGTGGAATACTTGTAGCCCTGCGCCTTCAAAGCGTCCAGCACCTTAGATGCCACGGCAACGCCGTGCACGCGAATGCACTTCTCGGCGATTTGGCCCAGCTGCTTCTTCTTTACAACAAAGCTGATCTCCGGTACAAACTCATTCTCCGGATCGGAACGATCCACAAAACCCAGGTCCTGAGGCACCGGGGCGTTAAAGATCACACGACCGATGGTCGTCTTAACCAGGTGCTCGTGCACTTCCCCGTCCACTTCCTTGGAGAAGCGGATCAGGCACTCGGAGTGCAAGCCCAAAGAGCCTTCCTGGTAGGCCATCATGGCCTCGTCCTTATCTCTGTAAATGTTATAGCGGGTATATTCGTTGCCCTGGGCGTCTTTCTCCACCGTGGGGCAGCCCGGCTCGCCGTCCTTAATCATGGTCAGGTAATAGGAACCGATCACCATATCTTGGGTAGGCACGGTTACCGGCTTACCGTCAGAGGGCTTCAGCAGGTTGTTGGCAGCCAGCATCAACATTCTGGCCTCTGCCTGCGCCTCTGCGGAAAGGGGCACGTGCACAGCCATCTGGTCGCCGTCGAAGTCTGCGTTAAATGCGGTACAAGCCAGCGGGTGCAGCTTAATTGCGCGACCCTCTACCAGCACCGGCTCAAAGGCCTGAATACCCAAACGGTGCAGGGTAGGTGCACGGTTAAGCATCACCGGGTGATCCTTAATGACCACTTCCAGAGAGTCCCAAACGGCCGGGTTGTTGGCACGCTCCACCATCTTACGGGCAGATTTAATGTTAGAGGCCACGCCGGTCTCTACCAGCCGCTTCATCACAAAGGGCTTAAACAGCTCGATCGCCATTTCCTTCGGCAGACCGCACTGATAAATCTTCAGCTCCGGTCCTACGACGATAACGGAACGTCCGGAATAGTCGACACGCTTACCCAGCAGGTTCTGACGGAAGCGACCCTGCTTACCTTTCAGCATGTCAGACAGGGACTTCAGCGGACGGTTGTTGGGGCCGGTGACCGGACGGCCGCGGCGGCCGTTGTCGATCAGGGCGTCCACAGACTCCTGGAGCATACGCTTTTCGTTACGCACGATAATATCCGGTGCACCCAGCTCCAGCAGCTTCTTCAAACGGTTGTTTCGGTTGATAACGCGGCGATACAGGTCGTTCAGATCAGAGGTGGCAAAACGGCCGCCGTCCAGCTGAACCATGGGGCGAATATCCGGGGGGATTACCGGGATGGCATCCAGGATCATCCATTCCAGCTTATTGCCGCTCTGATAGAATGCATTGACCACATCCAGGCGCTTGAGCAGACGCACACGCTTTTGACCGGTAGCAGTCTCCAGCTCCTCGGTCAGCTCATCCCGCAGGGCTTTCACATCAATGTCTTGCAGCAGCTTTTTGATGGCCTCGGCGCCCATGCCGGCCTCAAAGTCGTCCTCATAGCGCTCGCGCATTTCTGCATATTCTTTTTCGTTAAGGATCTGCATTTTCTCCAGCGGGGTGTCGCCGGGATCCGTTACAATATACAGTGCAAAGTACAGCACCTTCTCCAAATAACGGGGGCTCAGATCCAGTACCAGCCCAAGGCGGCTGGGAATGCCCTTAAAATACCAAATGTGAGACACGGGAGCCGCAAGTTCAATGTGGCCCATACGCTCACGACGCACCTTGGCCCGGGTGATCTCTACGCCGCAGCGCTCGCAGACTTTACCCTTATAGCGTACTCTCTTATATTTGCCGCAGTGGCACTCCCAGTCCTTCATGGGGCCGAAAATGCGCTCGCAGAACAAACCGTCCCGCTCCGGCTTCAGCGTTCTGTAATTGATGGTCTCCGGCTTGGTGACCTCGCCGTAGGACCACTCCCGAATCTGCTCGGGAGACGCCAGACCGATTTTGATCGAGCTGAATTCGTTTTCTTTATTCTCCATCATGGAAGCACTCCTTTATATATAATGTAGTGTCGGAATGGCGTTTACGCGTCGGCCCCGTCGTCCGAATCGTCGTCCAGGGCGTTTGCAAACAAATCTGCAAACGAATCCGCTGCGTCTGCGCCTGCTTCCTCGCCGGCTTCTTCCGCATTCTCAATGCCAAAGCCCTCGCTGCCCTCGTCAAAGTCATTGACGGTGGTGAACGCCTTGTCATCAATAGGCTGAATACCGGTGCCATCGTCCAGATCCTGCTTGAGCTCTACTTCCTCGCCGTTGGCGTCATACACACGAGTATCCAGACCCAGTGCCTGCAGCTCCTTAAACAGAACCTTGAAGGATTCCGGCGTGCCTGCCTTGGGGATATTCTCGCCCTTAACAATGGCCTCATAAGCCTTCACACGACCCACAACATCATCGGACTTCACCGTCATGATCTCTTGCAGGGTGTAAGCAGCGCCGTATGCCTCCAGTGCCCAAACTTCCATCTCACCGAAACGCTGGCCGCCGAACTGGGCTTTACCACCCAAAGGCTGCTGGGTGACCAGGCTGTAAGGACCGGTGGAACGGGCATGAATCTTATCATCTACCAGGTGATGGAGCTTCAGGTAATACATGTAGCCCACGGTCACCGGGTTATCAAACTTTTCGCCTGTACGGCCGTCGGTCAGGGTGGTCTTACCGTCCTCACGCAGACCGGCCAATTTCAGGCACTCACGAATGTCGTCCTCATGAGCACCGTCAAATACGGGGGTCATCATCTTCCAGCCCAGTGCCATAGCGGCATAGCCCAGATGCACCTCCAGCACCTGCCCGATGTTCATACGAGAAGGTACGCCCAAGGGGTTCAATACAATATCCAACGGGCGACCGTCCGGCAGGAACGGCATATCCTCCTGGGGCAGTACCCGGGACACAACGCCCTTGTTACCATGACGACCGGCCATCTTATCACCGGCCTGGATCTTACGCTTCTGGGCGATATAAACGCGAACCACTTTGTTCACGCCGGGGCTCATTTCATCGCTGTTGGCACGGGTGAACACCTTAACATCCACCACAATACCATACTCACCATGGGGCACACGCATGGAGGTGTCACGCACCTCGCGGGCCTTCTCACCGAAGATGGCACGCAGCAGCCGCTCCTCTGCGGTCAGCTCCGTCTCGCCCTTGGGGGTCACTTTACCCACCAAAATATCGCCGCTGTGTACCTCGGCGCCGATGCGGATAATACCGTCCGCGTCCAGATCCTTCAGCGCGTCCTCGCCCACATTGGGAATATCGCGGGTGATCTCCTCCGGACCCAGCTTGGTGTCTCTGGACTCCACCTCGTGCTCCTCAATGTGAATGGAAGTATAAACATCGTCCCGCACGATCTTCTCGTTGATCAACACGGCGTCCTCGTAGTTGTAGCCTTCCCAGGTCATAAAGCCGATCAGGGCGTTCTTACCCAGAGAAACCTCACCATTGCAGGTGGCGGGACCGTCGGCGATCACCTGGCCGTCCTCTACCTGCTGGTGCAGGGAGACGATGGGCCGCTGGTTGATACAGGTGCCCTGGTTGGAGCCGCTGAACTTTACCAACTCGTAATGGTCGATCTCACCAGAAGCGGTCTTAATATCAATGGTACGAGCGTCTACGGCGCACACGGTGCCGCCACGCTTGGCAATGACCACCACGCCGGAGTCGTAAGCTGCCTTATACTCCATACCGGTACCCACCACCGGGGCCTCGGTCTTCAGCAGCGGCACAGCCTGGCGCTGCATGTTGGCGCCCATCAGTGCACGGTTGGCGTCATCGTTCTCCAAAAACGGAATCATAGCCGTAGCTACGGATACAACCATCTTGGGGGATACATCCATGTAATCCACCCGCTCCGGGGGCAGGGTCAGGAACTCGTCCCGATGGCGGCAGGTAACACGGCGGTTGGTGAAGTGACCTTCCTCGTCCAGAGGCTCATTGGCCTGGGCCACAACGAACTCGTCCTCCACATCGGCGGTCATGTAGACCACCTCATCGGTGACCACACCGGTCTCTTTGTCCACCTTACGGTACGGTGCCTCAATGAAGCCGTACTCATTCAGCCGGCTATAGCAAGCCAAATAAGAGATCAGACCAATGTTGGGTCCTTCGGGAGTCTCAATGGGGCACATTCTGCCGTAATGGGTATAGTGTACATCTCGCACCTCAAACCCGGCGCGGTCACGGGACAGACCGCCGGGGCCCAGTGCGGACAGACGGCGCTTATGGGTCAGCTCCGCCAAGGGATTGTTCTGGTCCATAAACTGGGACAACGGAGAGGAGCCGAAGAACTCACGAATGGCAGCCACCACCGGGCGGATGTTAATCAGTGCCTGGGGGGTAATGGCGTCCTCGTCGTCCTGTGCCTGCAAGGTCATACGCTCACGAATCACGCGCTCCATACGGGTAAAGCCGATACGGAACTGGTTTTGCAGCAACTCGCCTACCGCGCGGATACGACGATTGCCCAGATGGTCAATGTCGTCCGTGGTGCCTACACCGCAAGCCAGGTTGCAGAGATAAGACACGGTAGCAAAAATATCGTCTGTGGTAATGTGCTTGGGCACCAGGTCGTCCTGCTTAATGCGGATCTCCTCTTTCAGTGCCTCTTCATCATCGCCGCACTTCTCCAGGATCTCTGCCAGCACAGCATAGCTGACCTTTTCGCGGATACCCAGAGGGGTGCAGTCAAAGTCCACATATTTTTTGATATCGACCATGCCGTTGGACACAACTTTTACCTTGTTGCCGTCCACATCGACAAATGCAAACATAACACCTGCATCCTCGATCTCCATGGCCTTGATCTTGTCGATCTTCTCACCGGCGTCTGCCAGGAACTCACCTTGGGGAGAGATCACCGGTTCTGCCAGGATCTGGCCGTTCAGGCGGTCAGCCATACCCAGCTTTTTGTTATACTTGTAGCGACCCACTCGGGACAGATCGTACCGGTGCGGGTCAAAGAACAGGCCGTCCAAGTGAGCCTGTGCCGTCTCCAAAGTGGGCGGCTCGCCGGGACGCAGGCGCTTGTACACCTCCAGGAGTGCCTCCTCCTGGTTCTTGGTGGTGTCCTTCTCAATGGTGGCCACCAAGCGCTCATCCTCACCGAAATAGTCAATGATCTCATGATCGAGACCCAGACCCAACGCACGCAGGAAAGTGGTGATAAAGATCTTGCGGTTCTTATCAATGCGCACATAGAACAGGTCGTTGGCGTCTGTCTCATACTCCAGCCATGCGCCTCGGTTGGGGATCACGGTGTTGGTGTACAATTCCTTACCGGTCTTGTCATGATCCATGTGGTAATACACGCCGGGGGAACGCACCAACTGAGACACAATGCAGCGCTCTGCACCGTTGATTACAAAAGTGCCGGCATCCGTCATCAGCGGGAAGTCACCCATGAAGATGATGTTCTCTTTCACCTCACCGGTCTCTTTGTTCTGCAAGCGGGCACGGACCTTCAGCGGTTTGGCGTAAGTCACATCCCTTGCCTTACACTGGGCAATGGTGTACTTGGGGTCCTCGTCCATGGTGTAGTCGATAAAGTCCAGCACCAGATTGCCTGTATAATCCGTGATGGAACCAATGTCGCGGAACACCTCTTCCAAACCTTCATCCAGGAACCACTGATACGATTTCTTCTGCACTTCAATGAGGTTGGGCATTTGCATCACTTCATTGATCTTTGCAAAACTCTTTCGTGTTGTGGTGCCGAGCTGCACGTCTTTCACGTTCAACATAAAAGGGGTCACTCCAATCTTTTTTTCTCAGAAAAAAGTCGAAATCCAGCGCCGATCCGCTGCCGCGGGCCAAAGTTTTTCGCACGGCCCGGCAGGGGCGCGCATATACTCGTGCGCATAAATTTCCATTTTAATCGTGCATATAATATAGACGAACAAGCCCGGAAAGTCAACAATTATTTTTATATAAATTCCACAAAATGAAAAACTTTTTGATACACGCCACCGTGTGCTTCTTGCTTTTCGTCACTTTGCACAAGAATTTTTCAAAAAATTCTACAAATCGGAGCGCTAAAAATTGATTTCTTCTCTCCCCTTATGGTATAATAGACGGCAAGAAAATCAACTGGAGCGAACCATGAAACAAAACTGTAAGCGTATCTTCTCTCTGCTGCTGTGCGCCGCTTTGGTGTGCGCCCTGTTTGCCGGTTGCGGCGGACGGAACAAGCAGCTGGATATTATCTACCCCATCACCGGCAATATCACCAGCTTTGACCCTCAGGTGGCTGCCACCCAGGATGAATACCTGATCGCGGAGAACTGCTATGAGGGGCTGGTGCGTGTGGAGGACGACGGCACGGTCAAACCGGCTGTGGCTGCGGACTGGACAGTGAGCACCGACCAAAAGACCTACACCTTCCACCTGCGCCAGGGACTGAAGTGGCACCTGACGGACGCAGTAACCGAGCGTATGGGCAAAAACTGGGATCCGGACATTACCGCCCATGATTTTGTTTTTGCGCTTCAGCGCGCCGTATCGCCCCAGACCGCCTGTCCCCTGTATCCTGCCCTGTCCGGCATTGCCGGTGCACAGCAGGTGTACACCAAACAGAAGAGCGCCTCTGCGCTGCAAGTAAAGGCCACGGACGATTACACCTTGGTGATCACCCTACGCACCCCGGACGCCGGGTTCTTTTCTACCCTGTCCGGCGCAGCAGCCATGCCCTGCAATAAAGAATTCTTTACCGCCACCAAGGGCCGCTACGGCCTGGGCACGGAGTATTCTCTCTTTAACGGCCAATTTTATGTAAAGAATCAACTGGACACCTCTTATACCCTGAACAAAAATCAGGAGTACAAGGGCGCCAACCCCACGAAGGTGGATAATATCACCCTGAATATCAAGGACGAAAACAGCAAGGTACCGGAGAAGTTGGAAAGCGGCTACTACGACGCCGCCTTTCTCACCGGCAGTGAGTACGGCGCCCTGAAAAAGAAGGACGACCTGACCGCTATCCCCTATGCCAACACCACCTGGGCGTTTTTGCTTAACACCAACCAAGGCAGCCTATCCAATGAAAAAATGCGCCGAGCCTTCTGCCTGAGCCTGTCCCCGGCAGATACAAAAAACAGCAAGTATCTGCAGGCGTCCACCGGCATTACCCCGCCCAGTACCACGGTGGACGGCGGGAATGTGACCACCGCTAAAAACAGCCTGGTGCCTGCCAGGGATGCTGCCCGGGCCCAAACCCTGTGGAAAGCCGGGTTGGAGGAGACCGGGCTGACCACCGTAGCGCTGACAGTCATTACCACCCCGGAGATGGACGCTTACGCCAAGGCGCTGGTACAGGGGGTGCAAAGCAGCTTGGGCACCGTGACCACCTACGGCAACGGCACCGGCATTGCCTTTTCCCTAAAGATTGAAACCATGACCAAAGCGGAGATGGAGAGCCAGATGGCCGCAGGCACCTACGACATTGCCCTGTACCCCATGGAGGCCGCCAGCCAAAGCCCGGTGACCTTCCTGTCCGACCTGCTCTCCACCAACTATATGAAGCTGCAAAGCGATAAAATCGAACGGGCGCTGACAGTGGCCAAGAACGCCACGGCCGGCACGGCCACCGCCGCCTGCCGAGCCTGCGAGCAGGCGCTGATCCAAACCGGCGCCGTTCTACCGGTATTCTATGAGTCTGCCTACTATGTGATGGCCGGAGGCGTCAGCGGCGTTCAGTTTCACCCGGGCAGCGGGAGGGTCTCCTTTGTTGAAGCGAGCAGAGCATAATAAGCGGTACGCTATGGTCTTTTGGGTGCTCAGCGTGGTGTGTATGGGTGTAATCTTCTACCTATCCTCCCGCACAGCGGACCAATCCAGCCGCGAGAGCGGCGCCGTACTGGCCTGGCTCACCCGCCTGTTGGGCGACGGTCGGCTCACAGACTTTTTGGTGCGCAAATCCGCACATTTTTTAGAATACACCGGGCTGTGCCTGCTGCTGAGCTTTGCCTGCGCAGCCACCTGGGGACGCCGGTACACGGCCGTCAGCCTACCCATTGCCAGTCTGTATGCAATCACCGATGAGGTGCACCAGCGCTTTGTGCCCGGGCGTTCCTGCCAGGCGGCAGACTGGGCCATTGACACCGCCGGTGCGGCCCTTGGACTGCTGTGTGCCGGGGTGCTGCTGTGGCTTTGGCTGCGCTATCGTACCAAAAAGCACGACAAGAATTGACATTGCCGCCAAATCGTATATAATATAGGACATATTCTTAAAATTAAGAGCGAGGAAACAACATGAATGTATTGATTTACGACACGGAAGAACAGATCGGCATTGCAGCCGGTAACTATATGTGCGGCCAGGTGCTGGCAAAGCCCAACTCCGTATTGGGTCTGGCCACCGGCTCCACACCGCTGAAGCCCTACAACCACATGATCCGCCTGTACGAGCAGGGTGCCGTGGACTTCTCCAAAGTGACCACTTTTAACCTGGACGAATACTGCAAGCTGGATGTGGAAGACAAAAATTCCTACCACTCCTTTATGCACGAAAATCTGTTTGACCACATCAATATCCCGGAGGAGCGCATTCACTTTTTGGACGGCAACGCAGCGGACTTAGATGCCGAGTGCAAGCAGTACGAGGAGAGCATTCGCGCTGCCGGCGGCATTGATATTCAGCTGCTGGGTATCGGCTCCAACGGCCACATTGCCTTTAACGAGCCCAGCGACTCCTTCCAGCGGTGGACCCATGTGGTGTCCCTTAAGGAGAGCACCATTCAGGACAACAGCCGCTTCTTTAACACCATTGAGGAGGTGCCCACCCAAGCACTGACCATGGGCATTGGCTCCATTATGCAGGCCAAGCGCATTCTGATCATCGCCCTGGGCGAGCACAAGGCCAAAGCCATCAAGCAGGTAATCTCCGGCAATGTGACCCCGGAATGCCCCGCCTCTGTGTTGCAGTTCCATACGGATGTAACGCTGATGCTGGATCGGGGCGCCGCTTCCCTGCTGTAACATTTTGAAATCAGGTGACCAAGTATGAATAAAGGGATCAAAGCAGCGCTGGCGCTGGGTCTGTGCTGCGTTACTGCCGCCGGGCTGTTTGGCTGCACCAAGGCTGCCCCGGAGGAGACCACCCAGCCCGCCACGGTCGCAACCCGGCCCACTGCCACCACGGCAGACACCACGGTGCCGGAGAGCACCACAAATGCTTCCACCGACACCACTACAAAACCGGCGGAAACCACCACCAAAAAGGCAAAAGAGGACAGCGGCAGCGCCTACACCGTCAACCAGGCGCTGGACGCCCTGACCAACTACTACGGCAAGGGCTACGATGTGAACGGCACCGTGTCTGAGGGCAACAACTACTATTTTGCCGTTTATAAAAACAAGAAGAAGTATGCCTCCGTCAAAGTCAATATGCAGACCGGCGATGCGGTAGAAACCCGCACCAAGGACGGCGCGACGGCCAACTTCAATGTATTTGTATAAGGAGGCTCCTATGGATAAGGAAAAGTTTTATATCACCACGCCCATTTACTACCCCTCTGGCAATCCCCACATCGGGCACTGCTACACCACCGTGGCCTGCGACTCCATCGCCCGCTTTCGGCGCATGCAGGGGTATGATGTGCTGTTTCTCACCGGTACGGACGAGCACGGTCTGAAAATTGAGCAAAAGGCCGCCGAGAAAGGCGTGACCCCCAAGGCGTATGTGGACGAGATCGTAGCCATCTTTAAGAAGCTGTGGTCCTACATGAACATCAGCTATGACCGCTACATTCGCACCACCGACGATTACCATATAGAGACGGTACAGAAGATCTTTAAGGAGCTGTACGACCGAGGCTATATTTACAAGGGCGAATACAAGGGCAAATACTGCACCCCCTGCGAGAGCTTTTGGACGGAAAGCCAGCTGGTGGACGGCAAGTGCCCGGAATGCGGCCGTGCGGTCACCGAGGCCGCCGAGGAAGCCTATTTCTTTAAGCTGTCCCCCTTTGCCGACCGGATCGAAAAGCTGCTGTTGGAGACGGATTATTTGCAGCCTAAAAGCCGCGCGGTAGAGCTGGTCAACAACTTTATCAAGCCCGGTTTGGAAGATCTGTGCGTGTCCCGCACTTCCTTCACCTGGGGCATTCCCGTTACCTTTGACCCGGGTCATGTGGTTTATGTGTGGGTAGATGCGCTCTCCAACTACATCAGCGCCCTGGGCTACCTGAATGACAAATATGACGACTTTGACCGCTATTGGCCCGCCGATGTGCACATGGTGGCTAAAGATATTATGCGCTTTCACGCCATCATTTGGCCCGCCATGCTGATGGCGCTGGATCTGCCGCTGCCTAAGCACTTGGCAGTACACGGCTGGATCACCTTTAACGGTCAAAAAATGAGCAAATCCATCGGCAATGTGGTAGACCCGCTGGTGCTGGGCGAGCGCTACGGCGCAGACGCCATTCGCTACCACATTCTGCGAGAGATGGCGCTGGGCGCAGACAGCTCTTTCTCCAACGAAATTATGATCAACCGCATTAACGCGGACTTAGCGAACGATCTGGGCAACCTGGTGTCCCGCACCGTGGCTATGGCAGAGAAATACTTTGGTGGCACCTTGCCGGAATGCAGAGAAGCAGACGAAGAACTGGACGCCTCTCTCATGGACCCGGCACTGGAGCTGCGGGATAAAGTGGCTGCCTACATGGACCAGACCCAGCTGAACAACGCCCTGGCAGAGATCTTCAAAGTGATCTCCAGAGCCAACAAGTATATTGACGAAACCACCCCCTGGATCCTGGGCAAGGACGAGAGCCGCAAGGCCCGGCTGGCCAGCGTGCTGTATAACCTGCTGGAGGTGATCCGGATCACCACCACCCTGCTGTCCTGCTTTATGCCCACCTCTATGCCCAAGGCCTGGGCGCAGATCGGCGCTACCGAGAACCTGATCACCTATGAAAATGCTGCCAAATTCGGCGTGCTGCCTGCCAATGTAACGGTGCACAAGGGCGACGCTCTGTTCCCCCGCATTGACACAGACAAGGAGATCGACGAACTGAATGCCTTAATTAAAGCCCAAATGGAGAAGGCTACCGCTGCCCTGCAGCCTAAGGCAGAGGTGCCCGGCGTGGCGCAGATTGCCTTTGACGACTTTAGCAAGGTAGAGCTGCGCGTGGCAGAGATCACCGACTGCGAACCCATTAAGCGGGCAAAGAAGTTGCTAAAACTGCAAGTGAATGACGGCGACGGCAGCCGTCAGATCGTCAGCGGCATTGCCCCCTGGTACAAGCCGGAGGACCTGATCGGTAAAAAAGTGGTGATCGTTGCCAACTTAAAGCCTGCCAAACTGTGCGGTGAGATGAGCAACGGTATGCTTCTGGCCGGCGATGTAGGCGATCATGATGTACAGGTGCTGTTTGTGGACGGTATGCCCGCCGGCACCAAGATTCGCTAAAAAAACACAAGAGAGCGAGCAGTCTGCGGACCGGTCGCTCTTTTTTATAAAGGAATTCGATTTATGAAAAACGCCCCGATTTTTGACACCCACGCCCATTATGACGATCCTCAATTTGACCCGGATCGGGAGCAGCTGCTCCGCCGGCTGCCCGACCAAGGCGTGGTGGGTGTGGTCAGCTGCGGCTGTGATCTGCCCTCCTCCCTGCAAAATCAGGCGCTGAGCCGCCAATATCCCTGGTTTTACTTTGCCGCCGGGTTCCACCCGGAGAATTTGGAAGGCGCCGATTTAGAGGATATAGAGCGCCTACGGCCGCTGCTGGCGGACCCCAAGTGCGTGGCGGTTGGCGAGATCGGCTTGGACTACCACTGGATGGCCAGCGACAAAGACACGCAAACGGCCTTTTTCCGCCGGCAGATCCAGCTGGCAAAGGAAGTGGACAAACCCATTATCGTACACGACCGGGAAGCCCATAGCGACACACTGGAGCTGCTGCAAGCCTTGCAGCCCAAAGGCGTGGTGCACTGCTTCTCCGGCAGCAAGGAAATGGCAAAGGAGATCATCAAACTGGGCATGTACATCGGCCTGAACGGTGTGGCCACCTTTAAGAACGCCCGCAAAGCGCTGGAGGTGGTGGAAACGATCCCCTTAGAACGCCTGGTGTTGGAAACGGACTGTCCTTACCTGGCGCCGGAGCCTTGCCGCGGGCAGCGCAATAACTCTGCTCTGATCCCCCACATCGCCGCACGCATTGGGCAGGTGCTGGGGCTGTCTGCCCAGGCTGTGCTGCGCCAAACGGCTGAGAACGCCCGCGCACTATACGGTCTGCAAGTCTAAACAAAGAGAGAGCCACAAAAACCGTTACCGGTCTCTGTGGCTCTCTCTTTGTGTTGGATCGCCTGCTTACAGACTCTTGATGAAGTCAAGGACTTTTTTCTGATCCTCTTTGTCTATCACGCACAGGCGGAACAGGGTCTCCCACTCCTCTTTATTCAACTCGCCCAAGCGGTTGATAAAGTTGACGACGCCCTTCTGGTCCTCTTTATCCATAATCCGCAGACGAAACAGCACCATACGCTCTACATTACTAAGCTCAGCAATACCGTCATTGATCTGGCCCTTCAAATAGCTGGAGGGCTGCTCGTTATTGGCATCGTAAGCCACGCCTTCGTCATGTAGCGTATCTGCGGTGTTGCTTGCAGCGCTTTTCAGGCCCAGCAGGTAGTCCACGCTCACCTCGTAGGCATTGGCAATCCTACACAGCAGGGGGTATTTGGGGTGGCTCTTTCCGGTCTCATAATACGCATAAGTGCTGCGATTTACATGAAATAGCTTAGAGGCCTCCTCTTGGGTCATACCTGCGTTCTCACGCAGACGAGTCAGCATGGCCGGCAGGCCATTGCCCTCTCTCGCATTACTGGGTTTTTGTTGTTTTGTTTCGTTGTTCATAAGTGCTTCCCGATCTCCTCTCTCTCGGTCTTGGTCATTGGTCGATTATTTTGATCGTTATTCGATATGGGCCGTGTTCTTTTTTCACAGCGTGACAAGTTTACACAATTTTTCCGAATTTGTCAAGGGTTTCGCCAACATTTTCCGGTTACAAAAAATTGACAAAGCCGTGATGAAATGATATTATAAAGCAAAATAAGCGAAAAAGCGCATAATACCGCCAAATATTTAAGGAACGGTGACGACCAAAATGACAAAAAAAACTTTTAGCCTTTTTTTGGCAATTTGTCTGTTAATGACCACTTTAACAATATTACCGACAACTGCCTTTGCCAAGAGTTATGCCGACCAGCTACGGGACAAAGGCTTCCCGGAAAGCTATATCAGCAAGCTGGTAAGCCTGCACAATAAGTACCCCAAATGGGATTTTCAGCCGCTGAAGACCGGACTGAATTTCACCGCTGCCGTTAAAGCAGAGCGCTCCCCTCACTCTAAGCAACTGATTGAGCGTCAGTCTTCTCTGTCTGCCGCCTATTACTGCAGCTGCGCCTCCTGCAAGAACAAGCCCCAGGAAGGCTCCAGCTGGTACTCTGCCTCTCAAAACGCAGTGATGCACTATATGGATCCCCGCAACTTCTTTGATGAGAAGCATATTTTCCAGTTTGAATCCACCGCATATAATGCCAAGCAGACCAAAGCCGGGGTGGAGACCATTCTCTCCCCCACCTGGATGCACAATTCCCTGATCAACTACCTGACCACCGACGGCAAGACCCGCAAGAACTATGACAGCAAGACCAAGTATTCCGACGCGATTTTGGCCGCCGCAAAAAACAGTGGTATGAGCGCCTATTATCTGGCCTCCAAAATCGTACAGGAGGTGGGCAGTACCAAAGCCACCACCGGCGGCGCCAGCGGCAACCGTGCGCCGTTTATCGGCATTTACAACTACTACAATATCGGCGCTTACAGCGGCGCGATGGACGGGCTGGAATGGGCTGCCGGTTATCTGCGCCTGGAGGAGGACGCCACCATTTACTCTGACTATAAAAACGGCAAGGTCAGCGGCACCAAGACCAAGGCTAAAAAGGGTCAGTATATGGTATGGCGCGCCAATGCAGGCAAATACTACCGGGTGCGCCTGTACACAGATAACGGTGGCAGCTACACCACAGGCACCTCCGGCTATGTGCCCAAAAGTGTCTGCCGCACCAAGTACTTTAACTACGGCCGTCCCTGGAGCAACCCCTACAAGTCCATTTACAACGGCGCAACATACATAGCAAACGGCTTCTCCAAAACCCAAAACACCGGCTATCTGCAAAAGTTCAATGTAGCCCCCGGCACGGCAGAGAAGCACAGCCACGAATATATGGCCAATGTACAGGCGGCGGCTTCTGAGTCTGTTACCACCTATAACGCCTATAAATCGGCTAAAATTCTGGACACGGCCAAGACCTTTATTATTCCCGTGTACAGCAGTATGCCCGCTTCCACCGCAAATGTGAACCACATTTCCACTTCTACTTCCGGCATCACCACGACCACCACAGCAGCCAAGAACCGGGTCACCGGGCTGACTCTGACCGGGCGCACCCAGACCAACTTAACATACAAGTGGAACAAGGTATCCGGCGCCACCAAATACTATATCGACATTACCAACAAAACCAAGGGTACCAACTTCTCCAAAACCGTCACCGGCACCAGCGCCACCCTGCACAACTTGACAGATACCGAGGAGTACGCCGTGCGGGTGCGAGCCTATGTAAAAGGCAAATACGGCCCTTACAGCGCCTACAACACCAAACACTGCCTACCCGGTAAAGTCAGCGGTGCTAAGGTAAAACGCCGTTCTGCGGCCTCTGTGGCTCTCCAGTGGGGCAAAAAGGCCGGTGCCGACGGCTACTATATCTATCGCTACGACACCAAATCCAAAAAAACGACCAAGATAGCTACGATCAAAGGTAACAAAACCACCGGCACCGTCAGCAAGCTGAAAGCCAACACCGCCTACACCTTCCAGGTGGCGGCGTACACCACAGACAGCAGCACCAAGACCGGCGCCAAAAGCAGCAAGGTCAGCACCAAAACACTGACCGCCACCCCAAAGATCAGCTCCGCCACCTCGCCTAAGTCTAAGAAGATCACTATTAGATGGGGCAAAGTCGCGTGCAGCGGCTACCAGGTGCAATACTCCACCACCAAGAACTTTAAGCGGAATTTTCTGGACTTTACGGTGAAGAAGAGCGCCACCTCCAAGACCTTCTCCACCTACCGGGCCAAGACCACCTACTATGTGCGTATGCGCTCCTATCGCACCGAGGGCAAGAAAAAAGTCTACTCCCCCTGGAGCGCCACTAAGTCCGTTAAAGTGAAATAATAAGCATAACAAAACGCCCCGTGCAGTTTCAAACCGCACGGGGTATTTCTTTGCAAAGCAAGGCGGGGAGTACCCGCCTTTAATATTTTAATCCTTATTTCTTTTTGCCGGATTTTTCCTCATACACGGCAGCCACGGTATCCACATCGCCGGAGGCAATAATATGCCCTTTCTCCAGCAAAATGGCTGTGTCGCAAATGGCCTTCACCTGCTGAATATTATGAGACACAAACAGCACGGTCACGCCCTGATCAAACATAGACTGGACCTTAGCCAAACTCTTCTTGCGGAAGCGGGCGTCGCCTACGGACAACACCTCATCCAAAATCAGAATATCCGGCTCCACGGCCGTGGCAATGGAAAAGCCCAAGCGGGCTTTCATACCGGAAGAATAGTTCTTCAGCGGCACGTCAATAAACTTGCCCAGCTCGGAGAATGCCACAATCTCGTCGTACTTGCTCTCCAAATACTCTCGGTTGTAGCCCAGAATGGCACCGTACAGGAAAATATTTTCCTTACCGGTGTAGTTGGGGTCAAAACCGGCGCCCAACTCCAGCAAAGGCGCAATCACGCCTTTCTTTTTCACAGTACCCTCCGTAGGCTTGTATACGCCTACAATGGTCTTGAGCAGCGTGGATTTACCGGCACCGTTCAGGCCCAAAATGCCCAAATGCTGGCCCCGGCGCACTTGGAAGTTAATGTCCTGCAAGGCATAAAACTTCTTGAATTCCAGCTGACGCCTTAACAGCTTGATCACATATTCCTTTAAGTTGTCCACCTTTTCCTTATTCAGGTTAAAGGCCATGGTCACATTTTCAACAGAAATGACTACATCGTTGTCCATACGGTTCATCCTTTACAGTTCTTGCCCTTGCGTGCAAAGGCTACAATCCCGGAAATCGCCAGCAGCAGTCCGCCGGCACCCAGGCACATATACAGCCAGTCGATCATATACCGAGTAGCAGCCGCGCAAAGATACGCGGGAAAAATATACAGGTCCTTTTGGTGCAGCAGCACCAGCATGATCACAGCGCATAGCACCGTCACCAGTCCGGCAGCACAGATACCGTCTGCCGCCAGCAGGCGCTGGAGCCGCTTGGCAGTGCCGCTGCGCCTCAACAGCCATACCGCCAACGCCACGCCGCAGCAGGCGATCACGCCCCCTGCCACAGAGGCTCGCATACTAAGATTTACAAAGCTTTGCAGATCTGCCGCAAAAACCAGCGCCATACGGCCACCCATATAATCGGCAAATGCCTTGCCAAAGTCCTGCACCTGCGCCGTAGTGGCGCCGGGAGCTGCCTTGGCTGCCGCCGTTTCTAATGCGGTACGCACCTCTTGGAGCGCCGGCGCCAGCTTGGCCGAGCGATCCTCGCTTTTTAACATAACCCCCGCATAGGTCTGCACCGCCGTGCGCACGCCGTCCTTGGTGACTGCGTCTGCCACAGCCGTGTCCAGCCCGTACTCCAGGCAAAGATCCGCCGCATACTGGTGGACCTCCGTATAAAGGCCGTCCACATAAGTATCGCCGCCAAGGCTGCGCACCATACGCGCCGGGTTGCCAAAAAGCGCACCCACCAACACAGACAGGGTCAGCACGCCGGTAAAAACAAACAGCAAAAACGCACTGCAACAAGCGCGCCGATCGTGCTTTTTGATCTTAATCATCGGTGCTCACCTCCACAGCCGGGCCGGAGGCCTTTTCACAAAACACATACAGCCGCTGATCCGCCAAGTTGCCAAAGGGCGACTGGGGATAGGTACAAAAGAGGATCAGCTTTTCCTTGTCCACCACAGACACATCTACGGATTCGTCCGAGGTGAGTACCTGGCGGTCCGTCACCCGGTAGGAGAAGTGCCCCCAGTTGGTGGAAAAGTCGATGAGATCGCCTTTTTTCAGCTGTGCCAAGTTCCGGAACACCGTTGTATTGTACCCAGTGACAACGGTAGACTTGCCGTAACCCGGCAAACCATAAGCCGTAGACGCGGCCGCACCGGCACGCAGACACACCCGATTGGCGCCATAATACACCGGGCAATCCAGCCCAATTTGGCTGCATTCCAGCCGACCGAAATGCATACCGCCGGTCACCGTGGCACCCTCTACGATTCCAAAGGTATTGGGCTGGGGGTCGTACTGCTCCGTCAGCTGCAAATCGCTGTCTGCCCGGGGCAACTTGGCCTGCACATCATGCACGGCAGACACCGCATAGCGCCCACCCAGCACCCATATCGGCGTAAACACCAGCGCGGCTGCCAGCACAAACACCAGCACCACCGCCAGGTGGCGCAGCAGCGCACGCCCTTTACCGGCCGTCCCGTCTTTTTTCATACTCAGTCCTCAAACACTGCGCCCTTGGCGCCGCTGGTCACATGCTGGGCATACCGCTTCAGGTAGCCGGTCAGGTGCTGCTCCGGCGGCTGCCAGGTGGCCTTACGCCGCTCCAGCTCCGCATCGGACACATCTACCCGCAGCACGCGCGCAGGAATATCAATCTCGATCATATCGCCGTCCTGTACCAAAGCGATGGTACCGCCCATAGCCGCCTCCGGACTCACATGGCCAATGGAAGCGCCGCGGGTGGCACCGGAGAACCGGCCATCCGTCAGCAGTGCAACCGAGGAACCAAGCCCCATGCCGATAATGGCAGAGGTGGGAGACAGCATCTCACGCATACCGGGGCCGCCCTTGGGTCCTTCATAGCGAATGACTACCACATCACCGGCAACCACTTTGCCGCCGGTAATGGCCGCAATAGCCTCTTCTTCGGAATTATAGCACTTGGCCGGGCCTTTGTGCTGCATCATCTCCGGTGCAACAGCGCCCTTCTTCACCACAGCGCCATCTTCTGCCAGGTTACCGGTCAGCACAGCGATACCGCCGTCTGCAGAGAACGGTGCCTCCAGGGTGTGAATAATCTCACCGTCGGCGTCCGGCGCAGCGTCCAGTCGATCCTGTACCGTGCCGCTGACAGTCAGACAATCGGTATTGATCATACCGCCCTTGGCCAACTCTTTCATCACTGCGGGAATACCGCCCACATCGTTCAGATCCGTAATAAACACGGAGGAGGCCGGATTCAGCTTGCAGATCTGGGGGGTCTTTCTGCCGTAAGCGTCCAGCCGGGCCAGGTCAATATCATGGCCTGCCGCATGGGCAATGGCCGTCAAATGCAAAATGGTGTTGGTGGAGCAGCCGATGGCCATATCTGTGCGCATGGCGTTCTCAATGGCTTTTTCCGTAATAATATCCGAGGGCTTAATGTCCTCTTTCAGCAGATCCATTACCCGCTCACCGGCCTCTTTCGCCAGGCGCAGACGTGCGCTCATTACAGCCGGAATGGTACCGGAGCCGGGCAGGGACATGCCGATGGTCTCCGTCAGGCAGTTCATGGAATTGGCGGTGTACATACCGGAGCAGCTGCCGCAGCTGGGGCAGCAGTTGCAGGTGCAGTCTTCCAGCTGCTCGTCGGTGATCATACCGGCCTTGTAAGCGCCCACAGCCTCGAACATCTTGGAAAGGCTGACTTCCTCGCCGCCGTAGCTGCCGGCCAGCATGGGGCCGCCGGAGCAGACCACCGCGGGCACATCCATGCGGACCGCGGCCATGACCATGCCGGGCACGATCTTATCGCAGTTGGGCACCAGCACCAGACCGTCCAGCTGATGGGCCATCAGCATGGTCTCCACGCTGTCGCAGATCAGCTCGCGGGAGGCCAGGGAGTACTTCATGCCCACATGGCCCATGGCGATGCCATCGCAGACACCAATGGCGGGGATCAGGATGGGGGTGCCGCCCGCCATCTCCACACCGGCCTTGACGGCATCGGCGATCTTATCCAGATTCATATGGCCGGGCACGATCTCGCTGTAGGCGCTCACCACGCCGATCAGCGGGCGCTCCAGCTCTTCCTTGGTGTAACCCAGTGCATAGAACAGGCTTCGGTTCGGGGCGCGCTCCGAACCCTTGGTCACATTGTCGCTTCTCATTGTTTATTCCTCTTTTTCTTATAGCAAAAGACTCCCTCCCAAAGGAGGGAATCTTTCCTGATTTTATCACAAGTTTTGGCTGAACTCCTTCCGTCATCGCTTGCGCGATGCCACCTCCCTCACGGAGGGAGGCTTCATGCTGCGGTCAGACAAACGGCTCCCTCTTTGAGGGGGCTGTCG
>ERZ780137.431-NODE-431-length-36434-cov-4.059870_pt1 | contig 36434 bp, 29 predicted proteins | sample MGYA00511020_ERZ780137 | MGnify/ENA primary metagenome ERZ780137 (study PRJEB29588, sample SAMEA2157917) | human gut metagenome | biome: human gut; feature: human-associated habitat; material: faeces | place: Denmark | collected 2008/2010 ... | reverse complement strand
TTAATTTCCGGCTCTCTTTGTTAAATCTTTTCAGCTAGTTTTGCTACGGTTTATTCAGGCAGTTCCGTTAGTTTGGCAAAATATTTAATATTATTTCCACCGGTGAGCAGTTTGGCTTGCAGTAGTAAATATGATATATGAATTATAAAATTTACTCTGGGAACACTAACACTATCTTGATAGTGAAAGGAGGCAGAGATTATGTATCCACGCAGAAATTCGGAGAAAAATGACAGTTATTATGATGATGAGGATTATCTGATTAGCCGTAAAATGCTTGGAAATGACGAGGCTTATGGTGATGACAGTTATTATGACGATGAAGATTATCTTGATATGGCAGATGCAGTGTCCTCAAATGATTGCACAGGGCTTTTGACACATGGAACAGGACTAGAAGAAGAACTTGATTACTACAGTCAGCTTTATAAGTTCGGGACAAGTCCTGATGAGTAATTAATTTAGAACAATTCTATAATTATAAACATTTTATAATAAATCTTTTGCTGTAATTGACTGTAAAAGTAAGTTGTTATATGATAACAGCAAGTCGGATAGCCGGCGGATGAATGTTGTAGTTCATTTACCGAATGTCCGGCTTGTTGTTTGCAGGAGGAAGAGGTCTTTGTACGGATATGTGGTTGTTAATAAGCCTGAGTTGAAGTTTCGTGAATTTGATGTTTACAGGTCGTACTATTGCGGATTATGCAAGGTACTTGGAAAGGAATACGGATTTACCGGTAAAATATCACTCAGTTATGATATGACTTTTTTAATAATGCTGTTAAGTGGTTTATACGAACCAAAGACTGAATATGGAAAGGAAAAGTGTTTGGTCCATCCGGTTGCAAAGCATGAATACCGCATTAATGAAGTTACAGATTATGTTGCGGATATGAATATACTTATGATGTATTATAAATGTATGGATGACTGGAATGATGAACATAAAGTTACGAGAAAGATTCTTGCAGACAGCTATAATTCCAAAGTTAATATAATAAGGAAGAAATACGAAAACAAAGCACGTATAATAGAGTCGTCACTAAAGGATTTATCTGAACTTGAAGCACAGAAATGTAATGATATTGACAGAGTTTCATATTGTTTTGGTAAGCAGCTTGCGGCAATAACAGCATGGCGTGACGATGAATGGCATGAGACGCTTTCAAAGCTGGGCTTTTTTCTCGGCAAGTATATTTATATACTTGATGCATATGACGATTTGGAAAAAGATGTTGAAAAAAAGAATTATAATATGCTTATTCCATATATGAAACAGCCGGATTTTGATAATTATGTAGGAAATCTGCTTAATAGTATAATGGCGGAATGTGCAAGATATTTTGAACGTCTTCCTATTATTAATGATGTTGAGATTTTAAGAAACATAATCTATTCTGGTGTCTGGACGCGTTTTGATGCGGCAAAGTTAAGGCATGAGAAGAAAAATAATTAATGTTAATACAGGAGTAAATAAGTGAGTGATCCATATCAGGTATTAGGTGTATCAAGGGATGCATCTGACGAAGAGATAAAAAAAGCATACAGGGCATTAAGCCGTAAATATCATCCGGATGCTAATATTAACAATCCGAATAAGGATAAAGCAGAAGAGATGTTTAAGATAGTCCAGCAGGCTTATAATCAGATAATGAAAGAAAAAGAGATGGGATACAGTTCATCCGGAAGTTCATATTCCGGATATGGAGGTTATTCCGGATACGGTCAGACAGGACGCTCATCAGGTGGCGGTTATGGCTATGACGGAGATAATCAGCAGAATGGTAATCCATATGGAGATTTTGGTGGATTCTGGGGATTTGGACCGTTTGGATTTGGTGGATATTCTTATAGCGGAGGTCAGAACCGCACAGATAATATGGGAGATGATGAGACAGGAATGCATCTCAAAGCGGCTGTAAATTATATTAACAGCGGAGCTTTTCAGGAGGCAATTAATGTCCTTAATGGAATAGATAACCGTGACGGAAGATGGTACTATTACAGTGCACAGGCAAATTCGGGAGCCGGTAACACTGCAACAGCACTTGAGCATGCAAAGCATGCCGTGGAGATAGACCCTGATAATGTAGCATATCAGAATCTTTACAGACAGCTTCAAAGCGGTGGACAATGGTATGCAGGAAGAGGACAGTCATATGGCAGAACTACTATGAATCCGGGCGGATATTGCATGACGCTTTTATGCCTTAATTTATGTTGTGGTCCAACTTGTGGAATAAGATTCTGCTGATTGTGGAAAAGATAACATAATAAATATTTTTATGTGGAAAACCAATCCGCAAATATTTTATTCAGGCAGATTTTCAAACAATATGTCAAATTGTACAGGTCCCATATCGAGGATGTACTTATGAAATTCTTTAAGATTAAAGCTGTTGCCTTGTTTTTGCATGGCGGCAGCTTTTAATTCCATAAATCCCACATAGCCAAGAACATATTTGCAATAATTTGCAGGTTCGGAGAGCATCTGCGAGTACATCTGTGTGGCAACGGATTTGTCATTAAATCCATATGAACTTATAAAATTGTATACATCATCTTCTGACCAGCCATAGTAGTTGACACCAATATCTACTTTTCCATAGATTAACATAATAGTTGAATAATTAAGCTGCATAAGAGTATTTAACGGAGCATTATCTGTGTCGGCATATTGGTAAGAAAGAGCTTCACAGTAAGTGGCCCAGCCTTCAATATATCCGCCGGGCTGGATAATGTGTCTGATTAAATCAGAATTTTTGTTTGCAAAATATGTAATCTGATACAGGTGTCCCGGAAATCCTTCATGTGCAAGTGTTGTATAAATATCTGAAGAGCCGGTGCTTTTGGGGTTGATATATATTGAGTTGACAGCATTGTTGTCAATCTGAGGAGTAAAATACATTGCAGGGCTTGCATAATCCTGTAATGCTTTTGTGATATATTTTACTTCATAATTGACATCGGCTCCCTCAGGAAATGATGTTTTTATTTTCTCTTTTAAATCTGAAAGGATTTCCATTGGCTGTGTATATTGAAAATGAAATGTGTTGAACTGGTCGGAAAGTCCAAGATTTTTTCTGTATAACCCCTGTATAGAGGCAATATTTCGGCTTATATACGAATCAAGAAGAGCGTCGTATTCATCAATGGTTTTGGACCAGCCCATCTGGTTATTTACAAGGTATTCGTAGTATTTCTGTCCGTTTGGATAGTTGCAGAGACCGCCGCTGTATTTTCCTGTATTTTTAAGCTGTTCAATGCCGTCTGCAAGAATACGGTAACCTTTAATCACATGTTCATTTACGGCAGCTTTGTTTCTTTCTTGGTAAGAAGATTTCTGCGTTTCATCAAGTTCCGGTAAATTGTTCAGCTTTTCTTCAAATGTTGTTATAAGATAACCATCATCGGCACTGTCTATAAATGTATTGCACTGCTCAATGATTTCTTCTGCGAGGGAGGTTTCCATAAAATAGCCCTTTTCGCTTCGCATTTTTTCATATTCGATAAGATTTTCAAAAAATTCGTCCGTATCTTCGACAGCACAAAGATATTCGTCAATATCTTTTACTTCATTGAATGTATATTCCGCAAATATGATAGGAAGCTGAACCTGTATTCCTATTGTTGTCGATAAGTCTGTATCAAGCAGAAATAAATCGCAGTATTCGAGTTTTGTTTCAAGATATTTTTTTAATAATTCATATGCAATCTGCTGGTCTTTTGAAAGACTGTTTTTGTCAAACGAATTAAGCTGCGTCAGACAGTCAGATATATCTGAGCTGTCCGTTGGATTATCGAGATTATATCTGCCGAGTGTTTTTTCATAATTGGTAATACCGTAGTTTTCAGGATGTTGTAATATCGTATGAAGGGAAAGAATATCTCCTGAGACATTATCACGAAAAATTGCATCGGTAAATTCCCTGAAATTTTCATTTTCTGATGAGGCAGAATCTACAGTGTTTTGCTGGTTATTACGGACAGTGTCTGCAGAATGACAACCGGCAAGAAGTGAAAATGACAGGATTAATGATGTAAATATTAATAAAAAGCGTTTTTTTGTAATTTTCAAATATAAACCCTCCTGAAATCTGTTGTTGTAAACTTAACTTATTATACTATATTTTATCACTGCACGCAAAATGCGGCTCTTGATATATTAAATCAGTTTTGCTACAATATTTAATTAAATGGCGGATGTTTTAAGTGTATGAGCTTATTTCATCTTTAGATTGAAACAGTAAAGAGTTAGGAGGCTATGACAATGCCACAGAATAAAGGACCATTTTATATGACAACAGCGATTGCCTATACTTCAGGCAAACCACATATCGGTAATACTTACGAGATAGTTCTCGCGGACAGCATTGCAAGATATAAAAGACAGCAGGGCTATGATGTGTTTTTCCAGACAGGAACTGACGAACATGGACAGAAGATTGAGCTTAAAGCTGAAGAAGCCGGAATTACACCAAAAGAATTTGTTGATAATGTATCAGGTGAGATTAAGAGAATATGGGATTTGATGAATACATCATATGATAAGTTCATTCGTACTACAGATGATTATCATGAAAAACAGGTTCAGAAGATTTTTAAGAAGCTTTATGACCAGGGTGATATTTATAAGGGTTCATATGAAGGAATGTATTGTACACCATGTGAGTCATTCTGGACAGAGTCACAGCTTGTAGATGGTAAATGTCCTGACTGTGGACGTGAAGTTAAGCCGGCTAAGGAGGAGGCATATTTCTTCAGGATGAGCAAGTATGCGGACAGACTTATCGAGCATATTAATACACATCCTGAATTTATTCAGCCTGTTTCAAGAAAGAATGAGATGATGAACAATTTCCTTCTTCCTGGACTTCAGGATTTATGTGTATCAAGAACATCTTTCAAATGGGGTATCCCGGTTGATTTTGATGATAAGCATGTAGTCTATGTGTGGCTTGATGCTCTTACTAACTATATTACAGGTATAGGTTATGATGCAGACGGTAACTCAAGCGAACAGTATAAGAAGTTCTGGCCGGCAGACCTTCATCTTATCGGAAAGGATATTATCAGATTCCATACGATTTACTGGCCGATATTCCTTATGGCACTCGGTGAACCGCTTCCAAAGCAGGTATTTGGACACCCATGGCTTTTGCAGGGCGATGGTAAGATGAGTAAGTCAAAAGGCAATGTTATTTATGCAGATGACCTTGTAGATATGTTTGGCGTTGACGCTGTAAGATATTTTGTCCTTCACGAAATGCCTTTTGAAAATGATGGTGTTATTTCATGGGAGCTTATGGTTGAGCGTATGAATTCAGACCTTGCCAATACGCTTGGTAATCTTGTAAACAGAACAATTGCCATGTCAAATAAGTATTTTGGCGGCAATGTTGCAAAGACAGGTGCCGACACGACAGGTGCGGGTACAGATGAGAATGGTGCAAGCCTTGATTTTGATGCAGAACTTAAAGCTGTTGTGACAGGTACAAAGGCAAGAGTTGAAGATAAGATGAAGACACTTCATGTTGCTGACGCAATTACGGAGATATTTACTCTTTTTAAGAGATGCAATAAATATATTGATGAGACAATGCCTTGGGCACTTGCAAAAGATGAGACAAAGAAAGACCGTCTCAGCGAAGTTTTATATAACCTTGTTGAAAGCATTACAGTCGGAGCAAATCTTCTGACACCTTATATGCCTGAGACTTCTGAGCGTATTCTTGCACAGCTTTATCCTGCAAATCCAAAGGCTGGAGAAAGAGATTTTGATGACCTCGACAAGTTTGGTTTAAGAGAAAATGATATAAAAGTAACTGAAAAACCTGAAATATTATTTGCCCGTCTTGATCTTGAAGAAGTTATGAAAGAAGTTGAAAAGATTCAGGAAGCACAAAAAAAGGCAGTTGGAATTAAGGATTATCCAAAGGTTGAGAAAAAGCCTGAGATTACAATTGATGATTTTGACAAGATTCAGATTCAGGTTGGTGAAGTAATTAAGTGTGAACCTGTAAAGAAAGCAAAGAAACTTCTTGTTTCACAGATTCGCATCGGCGATGAGGTAAGACAGATTGTTTCTGGAATTGCAGCATACTATAAGCCGGAAGAAATGGTTGGAAAAAAGGTTGCTGTAGTTACGAACTTAAAGCCTTGCAAGCTCTGCGGCGTTGAGTCACAGGGAATGATTCTTGCGGCAGCAGATGATGAGAATAATCTTTCTGTTCTGACTGTTGATAAGGATATTATTGAGGGCAGTGAAATTAGATAAAATGAACAGCAGAGTATGTTGCTGAAGATGAGATTGTCGATACTTTTAAAGCGATGGTAGAAAAGATGTTTAATGGTGCGGCTACCGCAAAAGGTGCTGTTATTATTACGCCGGAAAAGGTGATTGTCACAACTCCGGGTGCTGATAATAAAAAAGAAATATAAGATAAAACATTCCGTCGGAGTTCTTGCTTAAAAACAAAAATTCCGACGGATATTTTTATGCTGCGGATAAATGTGGGAATGATTTCATGTAGCTTTATGACCTGTGGAACAATTTGAGAAGGTGATATAATTATGGCGAAATACAAAAAGAAACTTGATGCTGATATTAGGTGTCCGCTTGAATACGGACTTACGATATTTGGCTGGAAATCGGGTGAATATCCGCAAAAACTGTATAAGGCACTTATGAATTCCCAAACTGTGCTCACTGTGTGGGACGATGCGAGACTTGTCGGTCTCATACGCGTCCTTGATGATTCGGAAATGCTCGCACAGATTCATTATGTACTTGTACATCCGGAATATCAAGGACAGGGTATTGCAGGCAGAATGGTGGAATACATCAAAGAAAAATATAAGAATTTTATGTATCTTGAACTTATGCCTGAAGACAAAAATAACGTTCCTTTTTATGAAAAGCATGGATTTCATGTTATGGAAAACGGAGCAGCAATGCAGATATGTAATATTAATTAACTTTCTTTGACAAGTTTGCCGCTGATGTGTTCGGGAATAAGTTCGAGGCAGCATACGCGGTTTCCTGCTTTTTCAAGCTCATCGGCGACATAATTTTCGTCATCGGTGAATTTATAGCAGAGATTTTTACAAATTTCAATTATTTTTTCATTGTCATTTACAATGCTGATTTTTCCGAAAACAATTACACTGTTTATATAGAGAGGCCATTCGCCGTCTTTTCTGTATCCTTTGTCGTATGTGCAAAAAGATACTTTGTTACATTTTTTAATCGCATCAAGTTTATGTCCTTCTTTGGCACCGTGAAAATAAATGCGGTTTTCGATTTCGTCATACCAATAATCAATAGGAAGTCCGTAAGGATAGCCGTCATCGCCGATTACGGAGAGGACTCCGCGGACTTCGTTTTTAAGAATTTTCTTACATTCGGTTTCGTTTAATTCCTGTTTAAATCTTCTCATTTTTCTAAACATATAAGCTTTCTCCGTTCAAAATGTTTTAATAATTACTTATTATATTGAAGTCATGGTTGGAATTCAATTAAAAGAACAAAAAATAATCGTGAAAATGAATTACGTTTTGACTAACATATCCAATTAATCTATAATATATTAAGGCAGAGAATATTTTGCCGAATTTATGTTTTTGCGGTATTATGATATAAAAAAGTATTTAACGGAGAGCAACAGTGAAAATATTTGAAACACATTCCCATTATGATGACAGTGCGTTTGACGATGACAGGGACGAGCTTATCAGTCAGATGTTGTCGGATAACGGTGAACTGGAGTATTTAATAAATGTCGGGGCAAGTTTAGACGGGTGTAAAAAATCACTTGAACTTGCAGACAAATATGATAAAGTGTATGCGGCGGTAGGAGTTCACCCTGAGGACGTAGGGAATCTTACCATGCACGATATACAATGGTTGAAAAAACAGGCTTTAAACAATGAAAAAGTTGTTGCAATTGGAGAAATCGGACTTGATTATCATTATCTTGATAATCCGAAGGAAGTCCAGAAAATGTGGTTTGAGACGCAGATTGAAGCGGCAGTTGATGTTAATAAGCCTATAATTGTCCACTCAAGAGAAGCGTGTGCGGATACGATACAGTGCATGAAAAATAAGAGAGCAGACAAAGCCGGCGGAGTGATACATTGTTATTCTTATACAAAAGAAGCAGCAAAGGAATTTCTTGATATGGGATTTTTTATAGGTGTAGGCGGTGTCGTGACTTTTAAAAATGCACGAAAGCTTGTTGAGACGGTAGAAGAAGTGCCGGTGACAAGAATCGTTCTTGAAACGGACTGCCCTTATATGGCACCTGAGCCACACCGCGGAACGAGAAATGACAGCAGAAATATAAGATATGTTGCCGAAAAGATAGCACAGATTAAAGGAATTACGGCACAGGAAGTTATAGATATAACCAATGAAAATGCGAAAAAGTTATTTTTTTAAAACAGAATGGAGATTGTATGGCATTTGAAAATGTAAAGCATCTTGGAAATCCAACAAACACAATAGAAATATTGGATAAATATGGATTTTCATTTCAAAAAAAATACGGGCAGAATTTTCTTATTGATGAAAATGTAGTGAGAAAGATTGTGCGTGAAGCAGGCGTGACGAAGGACGATTTTGTTCTTGAAATCGGTCCGGGAATCGGAACTATGACACAGATTCTGTGTGAGGAAGCAAGAGAAGTTGTTGCGGTCGAGATTGATAAGAAATTAATTCCGATTCTTGAAAATGATACATTAAGTTATTATAACAATGTTACTGTCATTAATGAAGATGTGCTAAAGCTTGATATTGTTAAGCTTGCGGCAGAGCATAACAACTCAGAACCGATAAAAGTTGTTGCTAATCTCCCATATTATATTACAACTCCTATTGTCATGGGGCTATTTGAGAGTAAAGTTCCGTTAGACAGCATAACTATTATGGTTCAGAAAGAGGTTGCCGACAGAATGCAGGTGGGTCCCGGTACAAAAGATTACGGTGCACTGTCGCTTGCAGTGCAGTATTATGCGAAACCGCAGGTTGTTCTTACAGTTCCGGCAAGTTGTTTTATGCCGCGTCCAAATGTTGATTCTGCAGTGATAAAACTTGAAAGATACAAAGAACCACCGGTAAAAGCTGATAATGAAAAATTAATGTTTGGTATAATAAGAGCTTCTTTTAACCAGAGAAGAAAAACCATGACAAACAGCGTGTGTGGTTGTGCAGAGTTAGGAATAACAAAAGAAAAATTAATTGAGGCATTGGAGGAATGTAATCTTTCGCCGACAGTGAGAGGCGAGGCACTTACACTTGAGCAATTTGCAAAATTATCTAATATACTAAATGCGAGAGGCACAAAATGAACAGTGTAATGACAAAACAATTTTATAAACAAAGAAGTGATTTTGAAAAATCATGTGTTACAAGAGATGAAAAATTAACATTTCCTGACGGAGTTGATTTTAGCGAAAATATAGCATATGCAGATGATAATAAAAAAGCACACAGGATGGATATTTTCCGTCCACAAAATGCTAAAGATACTATGCTTCCAGTTATAATTAACGTACATGGCGGTGGATTGCTTCTTGGCAATAAAGAGTTTAACAGATATTTTTGTGCCTTGCTTTGCAAGAAAGGATTTCTTGTATACAGTATAGAATACAGGCTTGTTCCTGACTGTATGATATTTGATCAGTTAAGGGATGTATTTGCGGCTATGGATTTTATAAAGAAACGTGTGAAGCCAGACGGTGGTGACTTGTCACATGTATACATGGTCGGAGACAGTGGAGGTGCATGCCTTATTACATATGCTAATGCAATTCAGAACAGCTACAAAATTGCTAAGGCAGCAGGGGTAAAACCATCGGATTTGCATGTTAGTGCACTCGGACTTATCAGCGGTATGTTTTACACAACAAAGTTTGATAAGATTGGGCTTTTTCTTCCTAAATTTTTATATGGCAAAAATTACAAAAAGACACCATTTTCCAAATATGTAAACCCTGAAAATAAAGAACTTGTTAATTCACTTGCACCGGCATGGCTTGTGACAAGCCATAATGATCATCTGCGGAAATATACAATTAATTTTGAAAAAGCACTTGCTGCGGCACAAAAGGAGCATGAACTTATCGATTATCCAAAAAATAAAAATCTTACACATGCATTCAGTGTCTTTGAACCATTTCTTGACGAAAGCAGCGAAGTTATAGATATGATGACAGCATATCTAAGAAAATTTTAATATGTAAAGTGACAGAAAGGAATTGGAATATGATTTTGCATAATCGTTTAATACCGATTTTAGACCCAGTTAATATTGAATTCATAAACAAAATTTATTAATTCAAGGAGATTATGATGAACAATCCAATTAAAGATTTAACAAAAAAAGGAATGGCAGCTGTAGATAAAGTTGATGTAGCGATGTAATGATATAAGCGTGCCGGGAATTAAATTTGTCCTATATGGATACAGTTTAATCCCCGGCTTGCTTTGTTAAATCTTTTCAGCCAGTTTTGATACGGTTTCTTCAGGCAGTTCCGTAATATCAGCGACTGACTTAATATCATTTCCACAGGTGAGCAGTTTTGTTGCAATCTGAATTTTGGTCTGTTCTTCGCCCTCAATGAAGCCTTCGGCACGTCCACGGTTTAAAATATCCTTGGCTCTGTAATTTAAAACTTTACCACCCATATTAAGATTCACTCCTTTTTCTATTTTTTTATATTTTGCGGCGAGGTGTTTTACAACCTTGCGGGACATCTCAAGAATTGCTGCTTTTGTGTATTCTGAAAGAATACCGGCGTGGCTCGCCTCGTTAAGATGCTTTGTAATGTATGTGTATTCAGCTTCTAATTTCTTTAATTTTTCATCATTTTGTTCAATTTCATTAAAGTCTTTTTCATATACAAAAATATGAAAAGGTATGAGAAAAAACAGATGTTTTTCAAACAGTTCATCGGCGGAATACTGTCTTACTTTTAAAACAGGAACATTATATGACACATTTCCTCCGGGAGTTAAGATATTGATATTCATCTTATCAGGGGTGTGTGATGTATGACGTAGTGATATGATTGCAGAATCGGGGAAACTTACAGTAAGAGTATCGGGCGTAAGTTCCCTGTTTTCAAGTGCAATCTGTGTATCATATTCAAACATACGCACAACCATGCTGCCATCCTCAAAACTTTGACATTCAATGTGGTACCGCTTTTTACATTTTATATTGCATGTGTTGCCACTCATAATTTCAAAGCTGGAATCTGTGATTCGCTCCTGTTTACTGCCGTCGGGCATCTGTATAAAATGCTCGTTCTGGAGCAGACGTATTTTTTCATTTCCGGTATAATTGGTATGAAAAATTTCATTGACAACCGGAATCATAAGTTCCGTACAATCAGTAAGAAGTGTACGGAATACATCATCGTATGGTGTACTGGACATTCAGTATTTCCTTTCTTTAAATTATACTTGATTATTGGGATTGACGGCAAGTGAATTGATAGATTTTCTGGAGCACATGTGTGCGAATATCCGGTTATGAATTACAAGAAGCCGCTTTTGGCGGATACTTAAAAACCGGAATAAAGAATGTTAAATAGAAAATAAGAAAAATTTACTTTGCCTTGTATTAGAATATATTCTACACAAAGTATAACATAATAGATATATATTTGCAATAGAATAAAAATGTTTTTATAAATCAAACAGACTCAAATATTACTTATGTTATAAATTAGTAATAATAATCCTGACTTTGACATACCTTTGCAATAGGTATCAGTTTTGTTGAAAGGAAGGATTTTATGATTGAGTATAAAAGATTTATATCATATATTTATGCTTATGCAGGGGGAGTGAGGGATAAAAATACAGGCTTTGCAAAAGCACAGGTACAGGGACAGAAGTTTGAACTTGCAATAAATCTCAGAGGAGTATATACGGATACACCGGAATATATGAATGTCAGTCTTGTAATGCAAAAAGAGGAAAATAAATCAAAATACAGGCTTCTGATTGTCGGAAGAATTCTTGTCAACAATGGAATCGGCTCGTATATGGGCGTGTTTAATGCCGAGAATATCGAAAATTCGGGATTTGAATTTTCAGATATATGTGGAATTGCAATAACTAAAGAAAATGATACATATTATATGATGTCAAGCATGTGGCAGGATGACGAGATTAATGAGAATAATATCGAGTTTCTGCCAAAAGGATATAATAAAAATTTACAGATGAAACAGGCAGGGGATGAGGCTGCCACACCGCAAACAACAGAGCAGTCACCGCAGGCAGAAATAGAACAGGTCGGTGGCTCTGTAATTAACACGGTGGAACAACAAAAAAATACAGATTCACAGCCACAGCAACCTCTTCGGGCAACAGAAACAGAAAATTTTGAGATACAGGAAATTCTTGATGTTGAAGGGGTTGAGAAATTGTTTGAACAGGAAGACAGCGTCAATGTATTTGATGATGATTATTATTATGACTGCATAGAAGTAACGCCGGAGACACTAAGGAAACTCCCGGTTGAAGATGAAGTGATTGTCAACAACAGCTTTCTGATACACGGCTTTTACAATTACAAGCATCTGCTGCTTGGCAGGGTGCGTGAAAATGAAAATCACACGCGGTACTTTATAGGTGTGCCGGGGATGTATTCAAACAGGGACAGATTCATGGCATCAATGTTTGGTTTTGATAATTTCAAAAAGAGTCACAGAAGTGATTTTTCAAATCCATATTTTGGATACTGGTATCAGGAGTTTTGATGAGATAATTACGATATATAAGTAAAGCGGAGGTGGTCACGCCATTCTTTGTTGATTTTTGCATATGCGTATGCACTGCCTTCGCTTATAAACCCCATAGTTCTGGCAAGATTTACAGATGCGTCATTACCGGGAAGAATGTATGCTTCAATCCTGTGCATGCCATATTCTGTAACCATAATTTTAAGTGCCATGGTAAGCATACGTCTGCCGTAGCCCATACGACGGTATTTTTCGTCGATTTTATATCCGATTACGCAGCTTTTCATTGAGCTTTTTATGTCAGTAAATGAAACGCTTCCGATAATTTTATCCGAAACACTGTTGTCATACAGAAAAAAACGGATATGTTTTCCATGTATACAGGCATTATATTCAGCCTTTAACAGATTATAGATGAATGTATACGTATAAAAATTAGATGGTTTGTCTGTCTCATATTTTTCAAATGAGTCTTTATTTCTTTTGTAAAAATCTAAAACTTCTCCGGTATGACTTGTGTCTAATACCTTTAACACAAGACTGTCCTGTTGATATTCAAATTTCATAAAGTCTCCGTTTCCGCACGTTTTTTTGAATTGCGTAATTCCTTAAAAAAATCAGTTAAAAGTCTGCTGCATTCATTTTCAAGAACTCCGCGTGTAACGCTGCACATGTGGTTGAATTGAGGCATTTCAAGGATATTAAGTATTGAGCCTGCACATCCTGCCTTTGGATTCATGGAACCAATGACTACGCGGGGAATTCTTGCCTGTACGATTGCACCGGCACACATCTGGCATGGTTCGAGAGTTACATACATAGTACATTCCTCAAGACGCCAGTCGCCTAAAACTTTGCTGGCACGTCTTATGGCAGTTATTTCAGCATGGCCCAGAGTGGTCTTATCTGTGTTTCTACGGTTATAGCCCCGTGCAATGATTTTGTTGTCATGGACAATAACGCAGCCTATTGGAACTTCTTTTATTTTGTATGCTTTGACGGCCTGTGCAAGAGCTGCACTCATATATTTTTCATCAGCTTTTGATGTATCAGTATTATTTGTAGGAATATTACCTTGTTTCATGTCAGTCCCCTTTGTCTGAGTGAAATAATTGTCAAAATTTAAGATAATGCTACACCAATAATAAAAATATTACAAGCCTCATAAACCTTGACATGAGTTACGTTTACAGATATAATTAAAATTACCGTGCAGCCGGGGTAGTAGCGGCACCTTGTACCTGCAATCCGCTATAGCAGGGGTGATGTTCGGCAGAGGGCAATAGTTTATGGAGCAGCCCGGTATAAGTGGTGATGACATCTGGGTCTTCCGCAACAGAAATTCGTGAACCATGTCAGGTCAGGAATGAAGCAGCATTAAGCGAAAGCTTCTGTGTGCCGGAAGGGTGCCTGGATCGAGCTAACTGTACCGGTAACGTCTGTGGACAATTGTTCGAAGCCGGACGCACGGTTTTAATATGTTTATAAGCAGTGTACTTAAAAGTATTAGTAAGGAGGTTTCCGGTGTCATATCAGGCATTATACAGAAAATGGAGACCAACCGCCTTTTCTGATGTCAAAGGTCAGGACCATATAGTCACGACGTTACGTAATCAGATTAAATCAGACAGGATTGGACATGCTTATCTGTTCTGTGGTACGAGAGGAACAGGTAAGACTACGATAGCTAAGATATTTGCAAAGGCTGTAAATTGTGAGCATCCCATAGACGGAAATCCGTGCGGTGAATGTCCGGCATGTAAGGCGATTGCGGCAGGAACATCAATGAATGTGATTGAGATAGATGCGGCATCTAACAATGGTGTTGACAATATCCGTGAGATTCGTGATGAAGTACAGTATTCACCGACAGAGGGTAAGTATAAAGTATATATAATAGATGAGGTCCATATGCTCTCTATAGGTGCGTTTAATGCACTTTTAAAAACACTTGAAGAGCCTCCGTCATACGTTATATTTATACTTGCAACAACGGAAGCACACAAAATACCGATAACAATCTTATCAAGATGTCAAAGATATGATTTTCACAGGATTTCCATAGAGACTATTTCCGACAGATTATCTGAGCTCATGAAAGCTGAGAATATCAATGTTGAGGAACGTGCAATACGATATATTGCAAAAGCTGCAGATGGTTCAATGCGTGATGCATTAAGCCTTATAGACCAGTGTATAGCATTTTATCTGGGACAGGATTTAAAGTATGAAAATGTGCTTGAAGTTCTGGGAGCGGTTGATACGGTAGTGTTTGAAAATATGCTTGCACTTATAATGTCGTCAGATGCTGCCGGATGCATGCAGCTTATAGAACAGCTTATAATGCAGGGCAGGGAACTTGGTCAGTTTGTAAATGATTTCATATGGTATTTAAGAAATCTTTTACTCGTAAAAACTACGGATGATGAATCCAAACTGGCTGATATAATAGATGTGTCAGAAGACAGCCTTGCACAGTTGAAGTCAGACTCATCAAAAATTGATGAGGGCACGCTTATGCGGTATATAAGAGTGTTGTCTGATTTGTCAAATGAGTTAAAGTTTTCAACGCAGAAGCGTATTAAACTTGAAGTTACAATAATAAAGATGTGCAAGCCTTCAATGGAAAAAAATGACAGCGTGGAAGAACTTGCCGGGCGTGTCACACTTCTTGAAAATAATCTTGAAAAGACATGTAAGGAGCTTGAAAGCGGTGCGTTTGCAGTTAGTTCACCAGTTCCGTCAGCAGGTGCATCAATCAGTGGAACTGATGGTATACAATCACAGAAACCGGTAGAAAAGCGTGTCATAGAGGCTCTTCCGGATGATGTAAGACAGATTGCAGCATCATGGAACGGTATAATCAATACAATTGATGACCCGATGTATGTTGCGTTTTTAAGACAATGCCATGTTACTCTTGCAAAAGACGGCATAAGTCTTGAGATAATGGTGAAATCCACATCGGCATATAATGCAATATCAAGAGAAGAGGAAGTAAATCGTCTTATTGATGTTATTGAGGAAAGAACCGGCATAAAGGTAAATATAATAATTACAAAGCTGGCAGATGATGAGGATTTTCAAAACAGATTTACAGATATAAGAGAACTTGTTAATATGGATATAGAAGTAGATGATAAGGAGGAATACATCTAATGGCAAAAAGAGGCGGATTCCCGGGCGGTATGCCGGGCAATATGAATAATTTAATGAAACAGGCACAGAGAATGCAGCGTCAGATGGAGACACAGCAGGCTGAGCTTGAAGCAAAGGAATTCTCTGCGGCATCAGGCGGCGGAGTTGTAGAAGTTACAGTGAGCGGCAAGCGTGAAGTGACAAAAGTCAAGATTGACCCTGAAGCAGTTGATCCGGATGATGTTGAAATGCTTGAAGATTTAATTATGGCTGCAACAAATGAAGCGTTAAGAAAGTGTGAAGAAGAATCACAGGCACAGATGTCTAAGATTACAGGCGGTCTTTCAGGATTGGGCGGAGGCCTTTTCTAATGGATATTTACAGCGGACACATTAACAAATTAATTGAACAGTTGTCCAGATTACCAGGGGTTGGAGCTAAAAGTGCCCAGCGCCTGGCATTTCACATTATTAACATGCCACAGGAAGAAGTAGATGGACTGACTAATGCCATCACAAGTGCGAAGGCTAATGTGAGATATTGCAAAGAGTGTTTTACACTTACAGATGAAGAAATTTGTCCGATATGTGCCAATAAGGCACGTGACCATTCAACAATTATGGTGGTTGAACATACGCGTGATATGGCAGCATATGAAAAGACAGGCAAATATAATGGCGTATATCATGTGCTTCATGGTGCAATAAGCCCGATGCTTGGAATCGGACCAGCCGATATTAAGATTAAAGAGCTTATAAAAAGGCTTGAGGGTGATGTGAATGAAGTTATTATTGCAACCAATTCAAGTCTTGAGGGCGAGACAACTGCAATGTATCTTTCAAGGCTTATTAAGCCGACAGGAATTACGGTTACAAGAATTGCAAGCGGAGTTCCCGTCGGTGGAGACCTTGAATATATAGATGAAGTTACACTTCTGCGTGCTCTTGAGGGACGTACACAATTGTAAAATGGGAGCAGATTTATGGCTGTAAATATGGTAAACGATATTGTCTCCGGACACAGGGCGAGAATGCTCAATTTAAAAAAATATTATCCGTTTTTTAAACTCACAGAGATTTCATTGTCACAGTTTAAAGACGGCAAGTACGAAATACTTGATATGGGATATATCGTTATGGGTATTTTACGCTTTTTTATAGAAGAAAATAACTTCAATGAAAAAGATGTTACATACCCTGAATACCTTGAATTTTTTCATGAACTCATTTCAAGGGATTTCGGACTTTTATTAAGTGAAGAAGAAAACAGGGAAATTGGCGGCTACATTTTTGATAAAATTAAAAATGACGGCCGCCCTTTTGATTTTGAATATTTTGACCCGGTTGAAAGAAAAAAGAGAATTTCGCGGGTAAGGATGATAGAAAGCACAATAAGGGACAATATAGTGTGGTATACGATAAGTCCCGATGCTGTGGAATTTTATCTTGATACAAAAGAGATAAAAGATGAGAGCAGGATAAGTGTGCAGCAGCTTCTGCTTGAAAAAATGATACAGGCAAAGAATTTCAAAGGTGGTACGGAAGTTGTTGAAAGAATTAATGAAGAGGTAAGCAGGCTCGCACTTGTACAGCAGGATGTAATGAATACGCTTGCATCCGATGTTTTTGCCGGAATAGAAGCATACCGTGATTTTGTAGAAACGGGAATGCGTTGGTTTGATGATGAGGAAAAGCTGTTTAAGAAAAACAGTGATTTAATAAAATCGGCACTTGAAAAAATATCGCCGGGAGGGCAGGCGGATGCAGCATATTATAAGACAATCAGTGAGATATATGAGCTTGAAAACCAGCTGAAAGTTGCAATGAACAGACACGCACAGCTTCTTGGGGCATGCACCCATATGCAGAAACTAACAGATGATGCTGTAAGGCATGCAAAACTTTCTCAGATAAGAAGCCATGTTGATTTCACATCACTTTTAAAAAAGATGACGGAAAATGGTGATGCATCAGTGCTGATTCCTCTTATAAACGGAATTTTAAAACCAAATACGAAGAAAACATTTAATCTTAATTCCATAGATGAAGCACTTACAATGAGACCTGCAAGATATCAGGAGATAGAAAAGGTAAGTGTAAAAAAGCAGAAAGAAATCATATTTGAAGATGAACTGGAAGAGAAAAGAATTGCGGATAATTATGTATTTATAATGAAAAATCTTATTTCGGCACTGCACAAAAAAGAAGCGTTCACACTGGAAGAATTTAATCTGTCAATGAAAAATATGTATTCCGAAAATGTTCTTAAAAATGCAGATTATTTTTCATTTTTCGTAAATCTGTGCCAGAAGAAAAAGCATATAATCGGCGGTGCAGATATGGATAGTGAAAGTTTTATGGATGATATATTGAAAAAATATTTTGAGAATGAAGCCCCGGTTGTTTTTTCTATAGATGAGGGGAATGGCAAAATGCTTGAACTTATGGACGGATGTGAAGTGAGCGATGTTACATTCCATAGAGAAGATTACAGCAATTAACATTTAATATAAATTTATACCGGAAGGGAAAAATTATGGAGAGCAGAAATTTAGACAGAGCATTAGATATCGTGTCAAAACTTATCAATGGCGAAAATGTTGGTGAAAATGGAGATAATGCAGCACTGTATCAGGAGTACAGCACAAATGCACAGGTTTATGACATTGTTATGATGACTCTTAAAAAGATGAATCTTGACATATATGAGTATAAAAACAGCCTGTATGTAAGTGCAGGCCAGAATAATCCGGTGTTTGGATATACTAACGAAGAGTTGAGAAAAGAACTTGGAGTTAAGTTAAACAGAGAATTGTATCTTGCATATTTTGTTATTTACAATACTATCACATCATTTTACAGTGATACGTCAGCAGCAAATTATACAAGTTACGTGCGTATTGAAGATGTAATAGAAAATGTTGATAATTCCATAAACGGTATAATTGATAAGCGAAACGGCATAGTCCTTGATGAGATAGAGGAAAACAGTTTTAAGCAGATTGCGTTAAGCTGGGAGGAACTTCCGGCCTCATCTGACAGTGTTCAGGCTGGGATGAGGGCAGCGAGAAATTCAAAAGCAGGATTTGTCAAAATAGTTTTTAATTTTCTTGTAAATCAGGGGCTGCTTGTTGATAATTCGGAAAAGCCGGAAAATTCTGTGGATAATACAAAAGAAGATGAAAATTCTGGTGGAAATCTTTATTATCCTACAAACAGATTCCGGGCACTTATAGAGAATTACTTTGATGAATATAAAGGAAGATTTACGCAGATTTTATCGAAAGGAGAGAAGAACGATGCCACAGATTAACAGAATCAGGGTAAACAATGTAAAGTACAATTTCGGAACACAGATGTATGATGATTTTATGATGCGTCCAAATTGCAGCAGCATGATTTATGACCTTGCGAACGGCGGTGGTAAGAGTCTTCTCATGCTCATGCTTTTGCAGAATGTAATTCCGAACTGTACACTTGATGAGAAGCAGCCGGTTGAAAAGCTTTTCAGGCAGGGGGGAGGAAATACAGTCATACATTCTCTTGTGGAATGGAAACTGGAGCCATGTTACAGAAAAGATAATTATACATATATGACAACAGGATTTTGTGCGAGAAAAGCGGGTGCACAGAGCAATTCGTCGGGTATAGAATATTTTAATTATGCTATTTTCTACAGGGAATTCGGCGACAATGATATAAAAAATCTTCCGCTTACAAGTAACGGTGAGAGAATAACATACAACGGATTGAAAGAATATCTTAGAAATCTTGAAAAAGATGATTTTAATGTGTCGGTAAAAATATTTGACAGAAAAGGAGATTATCAGAATTTCCTGTCACATTACGGAATATATGAGAGCCAGTGGGAAATTATACGTGGAATCAATAAAACAGAAGGACATGTAAGAACTTATTTTGAGAGCAATTACAGAACAAGCCGTAAAGTTGTGGAAGATCTGCTTATTGAAGAGATTATAGAAAAATCATTTAATAATAAGTTAGGTGTGACTGATGATGAAGGTCAGATGGCAAGGACACTTCTTGATATTAAAGATAAGCTGCTTGAATTGTCAAAAAAGAATTCACAGATAGGCAATTATAACAGTCAGGTTGAAGAAATAGAAAAATTTGCACAGTATGCAGAATCATTCAAATTGAATTTTATAAAAAAGCAGGAACTTGAGGAAAAGATATACAGGCTTTTGTGTGCCTGCAAAATTATAATTGCTGACAGGGAAGCATTATCAGAGCAGAATAGTTCCGATTTGGAAAAAATACAGGAAAAAATTAATAATGAACAGTATCTGATTCAGTCGGCACAGGTTGCAAGCGAGCAGAAGTCACTTGATGCAATACGTGAGCTTGTTGATGTTTACAGTGCAAAGATTGAAGCGGCAGACAGCCGTTTTGCCGAAAGAAAAGAGCTGCTTAGAAAATCTGAATCAGTCAATGATTATGCAGATTATCTTAAATATGAAAATGATTTTAACAAAATAAAACAGACGATAGACAACAGAATGCGTGAGCATGACGACATTACGGCAGAGCTGCATGATATAGCTGTAAAAATATTTGAACTGTCAAATGATGAGCGGGAAAAATTAAAAGAAAGTCTTAAACAATCGCAAAAAGAGCTGCAGACTGCGGAGGATAATTATAAAGAAGCACAGAAAACGTTTGATTCACTGACAAAAGAAGAGGCAGCTGCACAAAGTCTCGTTTCATTTTTAAAGAGCCGCATTGAAAATGACGAAAAGCAGATGGCGGTTCTCATGGAAAAATGTGGAATAATTATTGCAGAAAATGTCGAGGCAGAGCTTTTAACATCAGAAGAGAATATTAAAGATGCCAGACAGGAGATACAGCAAAAAGATAAGGCATATAATGATTTGAAACTCCGGCTTGGCGATACTCAGACAGACATTGCAAGAATTGATGTCGGACTTGAATTTATAAAAAAAGAAATCGAAGATGTCAAGAAAATACAGGCAGAGTATGAGCAGACAAAGGACAAACTTAATACGCTCTCAAAAATATATAATGATGAAAATACGGCAGGACTTGATATAAAGATAAAGGAGTATAGTGACAGCCTTGACAGCGAGTATTTTGAAGCGGAAAAAGAGGCACAAAGACTTGCTGCATTTATTGAAAATGCAAAGAAACACCAATATTTATTAGATGCAAAGAACAGAACAAAGTTAAAAGAATATCTTTTTACAAGATATAAAGATGATGTCAAAGAAGGTGCTGACTGGCTTGCACAGCTTGATGAGAAACAGCGTACAGATGTAAAGAGGCGTATTCCGTTTGTAGAATACAGTTTTATTGTAAAAAATAATTTTGATAAAATAAAAAATGATGCAACGCTTGCCAGCTTTAATCTTGATTCGTATACCGTTCCGATTGTGAGTGAAGATAATGTCCTGGATGCAAAAGTCCAGATTGATAAAAATACAGTTGTATTTGCAATGAAAGATATGGATTTCCTTAAAGATGATGCAAAAACCGAGTCGGAGATTGCGGTGGCACAGGAAGAGCTTGATAATATTAATCATAAAATAGAAAAAATTGAAGACCGCCGAAAAGTTGTACTTGGTGACTATTGTTATGTCATAAATAATAAGATGCAAAGGTTTGAAAAAGCATCAGATGATTTACGCAGGCTCACAGAGAATATGTCGCAGAGCAGGGAAAATCATGAAAAGCTGAAAGCAGAAGAACAGCTTCTTAAAAAGCAGTGTGATAGTGCGGCTGCACAGGCAGAATCAGTAAAAAAGACATATACAGAGGAGTGCAGCCGTTATGAGATTTTAAAACTTGCAAAAAAACATAAGGAGCAGCTTGCCGGAGAATATGCAAAGCAGAGACAGGCACTTCTTGATGCAGATAATCTTTCACGAAAACTTGGAGATTCACAGACGGATGTTGAAAATAAGAAAGAAATTCTTGAGAATGTAAGTAAAACTCTTGCGGTATATGAACAAAAAATTGAGACTGCACAAAAAGACTGGGAAGAAAATTACAATCATTTTTATGATATGGATATAGATACATCAGACAAACCGGAAAAAGAATTTGCAGGTATGACATACATGCAGCTTGAATCAAGATTTTTCGGACTGAAAGACATATTGGACAAAGAGATGGTTGACGTTGCAGATAAAGAAGCTCTTATGGAACATTACCGTATTTCAATGGAAAAGTGCAAAAAAGCCATTGAATACCGTGGTGATGATTTTAAAACAGTAAAATCAGATTTTGAAACAGGTAAAACGATTGTTTCAGATGCACAGGAACTTCTTCACATAAAACAGCAGATTGCTGATATAGAGAAGGAGACGAGAGCTGACAGAGATGAATTTGATGCACAGAATGCACTTATGAACCGTCTTGAGGGTAGTATTGCACATGCTGTGAGCCAGATAAAAGAAAGATTCGGTGAATATGAACCGCTTTTGTGTGAAAATCCTGAAAGCTACATCAGCCAGCATAAGAATTATATAAAAGAGCTTGATGAGAGAACACAACGCATTAAAGAAGAGATAGCAGGTCAGGCAAAAGCTTTAAAAAAATATTATATATGTGAAAAAGATCTTGAGAGAATTGTGACAGATGCCGGTATGGATATTCCGGATGAGGAAGCAGTTGCCAATGTTTTCAGGCAGAATGAAAATGCATATGATTTAAAGATTCTTGAGACTGAGACAGATTCATATGAGAAAATCTCAAAGGATTATTCACAGCTTGTAAAGCTTATTGAAAAAAGAAGAGAAGATTTTCAGAGCAGGAAAGAACAATTCTGCCGCCGTCTTGTGGAATTTGATGCAGATGAGCTTTCGGCAGAAATGAATGCTTCGATAAATATTCCGTCTGATTGCAAAGATGTTGAGGTGTTATGCAGCGGGCTTCGCAGGACAAATGAATACATAGTATTGGAAAAAGAGCGTGTTTCAAAGGGTATTGAAGATATGGAACAGATAAAAGACAACTTTGAAAACCGTTGTATACAGACGTGCTGCAATATAAAAACAGAACTTGACAGACTTCCTGGTCTTTCAACAATACGTCTTGATGATGAAATCATATCGATGATTGGGCTGTTTATTCCATATGTAAAGGAAGAACTGTATAAGAGCAGGATGTCATTATATATAGATGAGACAATTGCAATGTCTGAAAGCATTTCGTCACAGGAAGAAAGATTGAAATATATAAGAAACAGGCTCACATGGAAACGTCTTTTTTCTGTAATAGTAACTGATATGAATGCAATAAGGGTACAGCTTTATAAACGTGAGCGTATCAAGGACCAGAGCAGGTATCTGCGATATGAGGAGGCAGTTGGCTCTACGGGACAGTCACAGGGAATTTATATACAGTTTCTTATAGCTGTAATAAATTATATTGCAAGCGTTAACGCATCAGTTAGTGAAACGGCAGTTCTTGGAAAAACAATATTTATTGATAATCCGTTCGGTGCCGCAAAAGATATTTATATATGGGAACCGATTTTTAAGCTTTTAAAGACAAACCATGTACAGCTTATCGTTCCGGCAAGAGGTGCAACACCGGCAATTACAGGAAGATTTGACGTTAATTATATACTTGGACAAAAACTTGTTGACGGAAGACAGCAGACTGTTGTCGTTGATTATTACAGCAGGACAAACACGACCCAGCTGGAATATACGAGAATGGATTATGAGCAGACGAGCTTTGAGTTTTTCGTATAAAAAGTTTACAATAATCAATAGCTGTGATAAACTTATGACATATATGTAGTGTAGATATACTGCGTATATGTCATAATTACGATTAGAGAATAACCCGGATTGCAGGGTGTTAATACATAAAAATTGATTAGTAAAGGTGGCGTCTTGTTGTGGATAAATATGAAATGAATCTTAAAATTGAACAGATTAAGCAGCTTGCAGCAAAAAAATCTTATAAAGAAGCAGCTGCAATTGCAAAAGAGATGAGCTGGCACAAGGTAAAAGACTGGAATGCACTTGCAACAGTAATTAACGTGCAGGAAGCAGTCGGAGATTACGAGGAAGCGAGAGATATGGCTATTCTTGCATATAACCGTAATCTTGGAGGCAGAAAGCTTGTATACAAACTTACTGAGATTATGATAAAGCTGAAGCAGTTTGATGATGCTGATGGGTTATATGAAGAATATGAGCGTATGTCACAGCATGATGTCAGCAGATACATTCTTTATTATATTTTAAGAAAAGCAGAAGGTGCGTCAGATAACGAGCTTGTTGAAATTCTTGAAGACTATAAGAATCATGAGATTGATGAAAAATACATGTATGAGCTTGCTTGTCTGTATGCAAAGACAGGAAGAAAAGACGAGTGCATTAAAGCGTGTGATGAACTTGCACTTTTATTTCAGGATGGCATATATGTTGAAAAGTCAATGGAATTAAAGCAGGGACTTGGGGCACCGCTTACAACAATGCAGATTAAGATTCTTGATGATGCAAAACTTAAAAAACATGATGATGAAAAGACAAAAGAAATCATGTTTGAACAGCAGAAAGAACTTGCAAGAATACGTCAGGATGATATTGAAGAGGCATTAAAAGAGGATGATGATAAAGAAGCCGGGAAACCGGAGACTGAAGCAGAATCTTCAGATGATAAAAAAGCAGAACCGGCAAAGCCACAGATGCAAAGCATTGATGCAGGAAGCCTTATGGCTGCAACATTAGAGCCATGGGATGAGCCGGTAAAAGAAGAAAGTGACGAACAGACAGAAGAAATAGAGATAAATATAGAAGAAACTGATGAACCAAAGGGTGAATCAGCAGAAAATAATGATACAGCAGAAAATCTTTCAGGCGAAGATATGAAAGAAGAACATGATGCTGATAACAAAGAACAGCCGGATAATACAGATGTATTTAAAATGGCAAGAAAAGCAGCGGCGGCAGTATCTGATAACAAGCCCGGACAGATGCCGGAATCATTGAAAGAACTCATAGCTAATGCCAAGAAAAAGATTGAAAACAGCTATGACAGAATGAGCCGTGAGGATGAAGAAGAACGTCTGCGTGAAGAAAGAATAGAGGCACAAAGACATATTAAAGAGCGTGAAGATGCTATGGAGATTGAGCCTGTAAGCGTACCGAATGTCAATAATATTTATGACACACAGAACATTCAGGCAGAGCTTGCAAAGAATTTAAGTGAAATTCTTGACGAAGATACACAGGCATTAAGACCGGATCCGGTGACGAATACAGACAATATTACGGATGAGGTGCAGCCGGAAGAAGATGAGCAGATTGAAGGACAGTTAAGCCTGGCAGACTGGATGGAAACAGTACGCGAACAGAAATACGGCAACAGGGATACTAAAGAATATTCTAAAGAAGAACTCGAACGCATGCTTGATGAAAAGGATGAAAAGAGTGCTGCATATGAGCGTCTTATGGAAGAACAGAAAGAAATTGCAAAGGCAAACGGCTCTGAATTTAATGAGGAAGAAGCAAGATTAAAAGCAAGAGAAAAGATGATGCTCCATGCAGCAAAGACAGACCTTGCTATAAGAACCGGTAAAGCTACAGTGAAGCTTGAAGAAGCGGTAGATGCCATGAGAAGTATGGCAGAACAGGCAGGAGATGTGCAGGAAGAAGCTGCCAATGAGCAGACAGCAACTAAAGAAACGGATATTGCAGAACAGATAACTGAAAATATCCAGAAGGATACAGTCGTATCACTTGATACAGCAGAGATTGAAAGAATATCAGATGAAATGTTAAAGAGTGCTGTCAGTGAGGAGCTTGATATGGAGCAGACAGACGAAACAGAAGAAGAGATTCCAATCGGCGAGCTTATGCCTGAAGAAAATACACGTAAAATTAAGCCTTCAGCAGTAAAAGAACCGGAACCTCAGGTTGATGATATTGAGCAGGAAATAGATGAAGAAAAGAAACTTAGCGGAGATCTTGCAAAGATATTCAGAAAATACAGAGAAATGCCTGGTCTTGAGAGCCAGCTTGCATCTTATTTTGAGACACTGGATAAGGAAATGCAGACTAATACTTCATCATGCGGAAATATTCTTATTTCAGGCAATTCAAGTTCTGACAAGACAGACCTTGCAAGAACAATTGTAAGAGCAATCAATCATCTTTATCCGGACCGCCAGAAAAAGATAGCAAAGACAACCGGTGACAGTATTAATCACAGAGGAATCAGCAGAGCCATGTCAAAGCTTAAAGGAACTGCTCTTATTGTAGAGGGCGCCGGTTCAATCCAGCCAAAGCGTATTGAAGAGATTACACAGTGCCTTAAGCAGGATACAGGCAGAATGATAGTAATATTTGAGGATTCTGATGCTGAGATGAATGTTTTGTTAAACTTCAATCCGGATTTGACAAAGCAGTTTAACCATAGAATTATATTAAAGCAGTATACTGTTAATGAACTTGTAGAAATGGCAAGAAAATTTGCACGTAAACGTCAATATGAAGTTGATGATGATGCACTTCTTGAATTGTACTTAAAGATTGATAAGCTTCACAGTGTGACAGACAATATCCGTCTTGATGATATCAAGGAGATTATCAACAAAGCGATAGCACATTCAGAAAAACGTGCTTCAAGAAAGTTCTTTGGCGGAATTAAGAAAAAACGTGGTGAAAAGGGAGATATTTTCTTCCTTACAGATGCCGATTTTAAAGATTGAAAATAAAAATTATTTAATTTAAGGAGAGAGAATATGAATAATATTGATGAAATGTCAGTAAACGCGATAAGAGTTTTATCTGCGGATGCGATTCAGAAAGCAAAATCAGGTCATCCGGGACTTCCTCTTGGAGCAGCACCTGCCGCATATGAATTATGGAGCAGACACATGAACCACAATCCAGCTAATCCAAAATGGGAAAACAGAGACAGATTTATCCTGTCAGGCGGACACGGCTCAATGCTGTTATATTCACTTTTACATTTATTTGGATATGGTAATCTTTCAATAGATGATATCAAGAATTTCAGACAGCTTGATTCGCTTACACCAGGACATCCTGAATATGGTCATACTGTAGGAATTGAAGCTACAACAGGTCCTCTTGGACAGGGTATGGCAATGGCAGTAGGTATGGCAATGGCAGAGGCACATCTTTCTGCTGTATTCAATAAAGAGGGATATCCGGTTGTTGACCACTACACATATGTACTGGGTGGCGACGGCTGTATGATGGAAGGTATTTCATCAGAATGTTTCTCTCTTGCAGGAACTCTTGGACTTAACAAGCTTATTGTTTTATATGATTCAAATAATATTTCGATTGAGGGAAGCACAGATATTGCATTTACAGAAGATGTAATGAAGCGTTTTGAAGCTTTTGGTTTCCAGACAATAGAAGTTAAAGATGGCAATGACCTCGCGGCAATCGGAGCAGCTATTGAAGAGGCGAAAGCTGATAAAGAGAGACCTTCACTTATTAAGATTGATACTCTTATCGGATTTGGATGTCCGGCGAAGCAGGGTAAGGCAAGTGCTCACGGCGAGCCTCTCGGAGAAGAAAATGTTGCCGCATTAAAGGAAAATATCGGATGGCCATGTAAGGGCGATTTTGAAGTTCCACAGGAAGTTTATGATAACTATAAGAAGATAGCACAGGAGCGTGGTGCGGCAGAAGATAAGTGGAATAAACTTTTTGATGAATATTGTGAGAAGTTCCCTGAAATGAAAGAAAAGTGGGATAAATATTACAACGGATATGATCTTACAGATTTATTCGAGTCAGAAGAATACTGGGTTAAGCCTGAAAAAGCAGAAGCTACAAGAAGCACGTCAGGAGCACTTCTTAACCTTATTAAGCAGCATATGCCTAACCTCGTAGGCGGTTCTGCTGACCTTGCACCATCTAATAAGACAAACATGAAGGATGCAGGCGATTTTTCTAAGGAAAATTACGCAGGAAGCAATTTCCACTTTGGAGTAAGAGAGCAGGCCATGACAGCTATCACTAACGGTATAGCACTTCACGGAGGATTAAGACCATTTGCAGCAACATTCTTCGTATTCAGTGATTATACAAAACCGATGGCAAGACTTTCATCACTTATGAAACTGCCTGTAACATATATTTTCACACATGACAGTATCGGTGTCGGCGAAGATGGTCCTACGCATGAACCAATAGAGCAGCTTGCTGCATTCCGTTCACTTCCAAACTTTACTGTTTTCCGTCCATGTGATAGAACAGAGACAGCGGCAGCATGGATGTATGCCATAAAATCAGAGAGCACACCTACAGGACTTGTGCTCACAAGACAGAATCTTCCACAGATTGAAGGATCTTCAAAGGAAGCTTTAAAGGGAGGCTATATCATTGATAACAGCACAAAAGCTGAACCTGATGCAATTATAATAGCAAGCGGTTCAGAAGTTTCACTTGCAATAGAAGCTAAGAAACTTCTTGCCGGTGATGGTATTGATGTAAGAGTTGTCAGCATGCCAAGTATGGAATTATTTGAGGAACAGTCTGACGAATACAAGAATTCAGTTCTTCCATTAAGCTGCCGTAAGAGAGTTGCTGTTGAAGCACTTTCTGATTTTGGCTGGTACAGATATGTAGGCCTTGATGGTAAAGTCGTTTCAATGAAAGGCTTTGGAGCTTCAGGTCCTGCAAACGAACTTTTCAAGAAGTTTGGCTTTACTGCAGAAAATGTTGCAGCAGCAGTAAAAGATGTAATGTAATCTGACTGAATTTGTTAAAAAATGTTAATAAATTATTTACAATTATTAATAAAATTTAGACAAAAATACCTTGAAATTAAATAAATAGAGATATATAATAAGAGCATAGATTGTCAGAGATTTAACAATCCATGCTCTTATTATAATTTTGGAGGTATTTTATTATGGCTAAATTTACTTTACCAAGAGACATTTATCATGGAAAAGGTTCTTTGGAGGCATTGAAGACACTCCAGGGCAAAAAGGCAATTATCTGTGTCGGCGGCGGCTCAATGAAGCGTAACGGATTTCTTCAGAGAGCAGAAGATTATCTTAAAGAAGCTGGAATGGAAGTAAAGCTTTTTGAAGGCATTGAATCAGACCCATCTGTAGAGACTGTTATGAAAGGTGCTCAGGTTATGACTGAGTTTGAACCTGACTGGATTGTAGCTATCGGTGGTGGTTCTCCTATTGATGCAGCTAAGGCAATGTGGATAAAGTACGAATATCCGGATACAACATTTGAAGATATGTGCAAGGTATTTGGTCTTCCACAGCTTAGAAGAAAAGCTCATTTTTGTGCAGTATCATCTACATCAGGTACAGCAACAGAAGTAACAGCATTCTCAATTATTACAGATTATCATAAGGGTATTAAGTATCCAATTGCAGACTTTGAGATTACTCCTGATGTTGCAATTGTTGACCCTGAACTTGCAGAGACAATGCCTGTCAAACTCGTGGCTCATACAGGTATGGATGCAATGACTCATGGTATTGAGGCATATGTTTCAACAGCTAATTGTGATTTTACAGATCCTCTTGCACTTCATGCTATTATGATGATAAGAGATAATCTTGTAAAATCATATAATGGAGATATGGAAGCAAGAGATGCAATGCATAATGCACAATGTCTTGCAGGTATGGCATTCTCTAATGCACTTCTTGGTATTGTTCATTCAATGGCTCACAAGACAGGTGCAGCATTTGAAGGCGGACATATAATTCATGGTGCAGCTAATGCTATGTATCTTCCAAAGGTAATCAAGTACAATTCAAAGGATGCAACGGCAGCTGCAAGATATGCATACATAGCTGATTTCCTTGGACTTGGTGGTAATACAACAGAAGAAAAGATTGATAATCTTATTGAAATGTTAAGAAAGATGAATGATGAACTTAATATTCCTCATTGCATCAAACATTATGGTGAGGGTGGTCTTCCGGCAGAAAATGGTATTGTTCCAGAAGACGAATTCCTTGAAAAACTTCATGATATTGCAGCTAATGCTATTCTTGATGCCTGTACAGGTTCTAATCCTCGTCAGCCTAGTCAGGAAGAGATGGAGAAACTTCTCAAGTGCTGCTACTATGATACAGAAGTTGATTTTTAAATTATCCATTAATATAATTAAAACTGCCGGTTGTGTAAAAACAACCGGCAGTTTTTTATATAATCGGAAGAGATGCGGTGCGTATTTCAGCTATGAATATTGCATCATATTTATTTTGACATAATATGAAATATATTTTATAATGATAAAAACATTGCGTGAAAAGCAGTAAATTAAAATGAGATGTATCTGATAAAATACAATTTATTTGCGGCGGTTTAAGAGTGTAGTGCGTATAAATATATATAAGGGAGGAGAACTATGGACACCACAGGGGAATTAACGCAGAAAAAGTTTTCTGCCAGACAGCTGGTATCCAAAGTCTTTGAGACAGACCAATATCTTATAAGACAGATTTTGGATGAGGATGATAAAAGGGCGGCAGAAATATTAATTGACAGGTATTATAAGACTGTCTACAGGGAGATTTACATAAAGACATCTGATGAAGAATTGTCACTTGATCTTACACAGGAGACATTTATATCAATACTCAGGGCATTATCACAATTTGATGCATCAAAAGCATCATTTAAAACATGGATAATAAGGATAGCACAAAATAAAGTTATAGACTACCGGCGAAGCAGGTACAATCATGAATCAATTATGACAGAAGTGCTTGAAGATTATGATGAGGCATCATCTGACTGCATTGAAGATAATGCAATTAACAGTATGACAAAAGAAAAGGTAATGCAGATTCTGAAAAAACAAGATGAAGTCTCGGAACGCATATTTATGATGAGGGCGTATGAAGAACATTCATTTACGCAGATTGCCCAGATGATGGGAATGAATCAGGGTGCAGTAAAAGCAAGGTATTACAAGACGGTAAAACTAATTAGAAAGGAGTTGGAAGGTTATGAATAAAGTGAAATATCCTGATAAAAAGGTAATTCAGCAGCAGATATGCACAATTATTGACCGTTCAGGAATGTTTGACGAGCAGCAGGATAGTCAGATGTTCACAGAGATAAAGCCTGTAAGCAGGAAACATTCATATACCAGAACAGCTTTCAAAGTAGTAAAAGCTGCAGCAGCGGCGGCAGCTGCGGTTATTGTTGTGACAGCAGTACATGGGACAGCAACAGGAATAGCATCAAAGAAGCAGAAAGCATTAGCACCGGGAGGAACACGGGAAAGTGAATATACGGATAATGCAGCTGCAGATATGCAGTCAGATAAAAACGAAGGAGCATTAAAAGCAGACAGCCAGTATACAAGCGATGAGGTTGCTATAAATAAGCAGGATTACCTGAAGTATCAGAAACAGACAAGCTGTATACTTGGTTCTGATAACAGTACAATAGCTGCACAGCTTTCCGTTGTATATCCTAAGATTTATCATAATAAAATTTCCCTTAATTCGGCAGACAGTTTATATCAGACGATTGCAGATACATGTCGGCTTAAAGCAATGGAAAAATATAGTGATATTGATATGAGCGAAAATCATATTGAGAATCCGGTAAATATAAGTTATACATCGACATATTCGGTTTGTGAAGCAGCTCAGGATACAGTATTATCATTTTCTGATAAGTATGTAGAATCAGCAGAATCATTTATTGCTAAAGGCTTTACAAGGAAGAGAATTACACAGGTGTATGGTTATAATTTTGATGTTGAAAATGACAAAATTCTTACATACGAAGATATTTTTGAAAATTATGACGAGGCGATGAATTATATATCAGAGCGTGTAATGAATGCCGGTGCATCTCAGATAGAATATTTAGATGACCAGACTAATACATATACATATTATAATATGAAAAAGATTATAAGTGATAATAACTGGTATATAAAAGATTATGAAATGGTTATAACTGTCAATGGCAGGCAGACACAGAAAGCCGGTGGAAGCTCAGAATATGAAGTAGAATCACCGGTTCAGGTTTCTATTGATCTGGATGAATTTAGAGAAAAAGGTATTAAGTTTAATAATGCATATTTTAATATACATTAACAGGGGAGATATATATGACAGATAATACATATTACTTAAATATGGCAAAAAACGTATTGATGGAGATAAAAAAGAGTGTTGTGGGCAAGGATGAGGTTATCTGTAAGATAATGATGGCAATTCTTGCAAGAGGACATGTTCTCATAGAGGATATTCCGGGAGTTGGAAAAACAACTATGGCACTTGCATTTGCAGAAACACTGGGGCTTAAATGTAACAGGGTACAGTTTACGCCTGATGTAATGCCATCAGATATAGTGGGCTTTAATATGTATAACCGTGCAACTAATAAGTTTGAGTACAAGGCAGGGGCAGCAGACTGTAATATCCTGCTTGCAGATGAGATTAACAGAACATCTCCCAAGACCCAGTCCGCTCTTCTTCAGGTTATGGAAGAAGGAAAGGTAAGTGTTGATGGGGTTACATATGCACTTCCTGAGCCATTTATGGTTATTGCCACACAGAATCCGTTTGGTTCGGTGGGAACACAGAAACTGCCGGAATCGCAGATGGACAGATTTATGATAAGAGTTACCATGGGCTATCCGTCTGTTGAAGATGAAGTGAGCATAATGAAGAGTAAAGCCGGTGGTTTATCAAACAGGGTTTTATCGAAAAATGTTATAAATGCACAGGATTTTATGTCTATGAGAGATATAGTAGATGAGGTATATGTCGATGACAGTATATATGAATATGTTGCAAAAATTGTAGCTAAAACGCGTGATTCAGAGGATATTTTGCAGGGAATAAGTCCGAGAGGAAGTATTTCGATTATTAATATGGCAAAAGCAGAAGCTTTTTTACGTGGGCATGATTATGTACTTCCATCAGATATACAGTTTGTGCTGAATGATACGATGGCACACAGAATTATTTTAAATAGAAGTCTGAAGCGTGGTCATATAACAGAGGAAAGTGTAATAGACAGCATCTGCAGAAGTGTAGATGTTCCTAAGATTGGTACGAGAGGAATATTGTGAAAAAAAGAGTAATATTATATATTCTTAGTGTAATTGGAATAGTAATTCTTAACTGCCTTTATGTTAATTTTGAATTTATGGTTATGCTGGTAATGGTGATTGTCATACCGTTATTTTCATATATAATTTTTAGTATTTCAAAACATGGAATGAAGATATTTGTAAAGATTAATAATAGTATAGTGTCTGTCGGTGACAATATCGATGTCAGAATTATTGCAGGTGGCAATTCATTATTTGGACCGCCCGAAGGTGTGCTCAAAGCACAGATAAGATATTCCAATGACGGGGATACAAAGCAGGCAGAAGTTGAAACGGGCAGTGGCAGCATGAGGGAATGCAGTCTTGATTTTAAACCAAAGCATATAGGAATAGTAAACATATATTTTACGGAATTGAAGGTTACTGATTATATCCGTTTTTTTTCAACTACATATGATTATAACTGTATCAGAAAGGCAATTGTTTTTCCACAGAAAAAGGATGGAAGTTTTCGGGCTGTTGATTATCAGAATGAAGAGGATGAGTTTGTATTATCATTTGAGGAAACAGATAATACAGAAGTGCTTGATTTAAGAGAGTTTGCTGACGGAGACAGTGTCAACAAAATTCACTGGAAGCTGAGTATGAATTCTGATGATTTTATAGTGCGTCAATATGGTGAAGAGGTAGAAAAGAGAAATACGATTATTGTTGACCTTACGAAAGTAAAGACAGATAAATTCAGGGATAAGCTGGATTTGATTTACGAGGCAGCATATCTGCTTGGACTTGCATATCTTGAGGATGGAATATCGGCACGTTTTGTTGTATGGGATGGATTGGAATATGATATAACATCATTTGATTTTGATGATGAAGCAGGACTCGAAAAAGCACTGCTTGAAGTTATGTGCATAAAGTGTGAGACGGATTCTTTGATGCATCTTAATTATATTATTATGCAAAACAGTATTAATCTGGGACAGTATCCGGTTCTTATTACTATGCAGGATTACGAAAGCGATATTTATGATATTATAAATGTGGAAAAGGATAATCTTGACAGGATTTTTAATATTAAAGATGGGGCAGATTAACATGAATGATTTACAGGCAGATACAAGTGACATTATAAAGGAAATATTAATGTGTGTGGCAATTGCCATGACAGGTATGTTCGGAATAACAGGTGCCATGTTTACCGGAAATGCTTTATATGCAGATTCGGCAGGAGTGTATATATATGAGGCAGTTATTACATGTGTTGTTGTTATATGTATAAGTCTGCCCAAAATAAGAAAAAAATTCAGTATCGTGTATGGACTGGCAGTATTGTTGTTTTTTGTGGTTGCACATAGCATGATAATCAGTGGATTTGTTCATATTGCAAACCAGATGGAGACATTTTTCAGAAGTGGGAAGTCATATGCGGATATTCAGGGAGTGGTTTCATCATCTGACAGTAAAGCATATATTGCGGCACAGGGACAGGAATCACTGGCAATATTTCTTTGTGTGCTTATTATGACATACATTATAAGTCTTACTGTAGTATACGTAAGAAGCATGCTTGTTGCAATTGTAGAAATTCTTCCGGCAATGAGTCTGTTTATAGCATATTCTGTAATTCCGTCTGCGTTTGTATGTGTGATATGTATTACATATGTATTTTGTGTTGCAGCATTAGAGAGAAAGAAACGTGACATAAAAAAGCCGGCAGTGATATTCATGATATGTGCGTTGGTTGGAACCGTGCTTATTGTGACTGATGTTGTGAATAAAGATTATAAAAGACCACAGATTTTCATTGAATGGGGCAAAGATATGGACGAGTCTGTCAATGGGCTTTTTGACGGAATTGTGGCTGGAAATGCTGACGGTGGCAAAAATGAAAACAATGATGATAGTGGTGTAAAGGTAACGGGGCTTACAAATGATGGTGTTATAGGTGAGGCGGATTCTGTCCAGATAAAATCAGACACGGTTGCGAGAATAACAACACTTAATACAGGGAAAGATTTATATATTCCAACATATACAAGCTATAATTATTATTATGGCGGAAATAAATGGACACGGGCTTTAAGTGTGATAGAAGGTGCGGACCAGAAAAGACTTGATATGATAGAAGAAGCACTTGCCAGTGATGTTTTAAAAGATTATATAGATGATGGAACAGGGGATTTTGAGCGAAGCACAAAAATATACCAGATGACAAGAACAAGTAGAGATAAGAATATACCACAAAATTTAACATATATTGATATTGATACATCTTATATATCAAAACTTGTCGATATTATGCAGGAAAAGACAGATTTACCATATGGATTCAGCACACATATTATGACTGATATGGAACTTCTGAATGATACTGCACACAAGAGCGGTGGAGCTTCCAGCATTCAGGGATTTTCATTATCAGATTTAAATACGTTCTATACTTATAGGCCTAAAAATGCAAGTACACAGGAACGGCTGAATTCTATCCAGAAGCTGAAAGATTATTTTAGTAAAAATTACAGATACACACTTTCTCCGGGACGTGTTCCGGACGGAAGAGATGCGGTTGAATATTTTCTTATGGATAGCAGGGAAGGGTACTGTACATATTTTGCATCAAGTGCCGTTATATTATTAAGGTCTGTTAATATTCCGGCAAGATATGTAGAGGGTTACAGAATTCCGGCAGACAGGATAGCAGCGGCAGATACAGTTGATACGGTAAATACATTACAGCAAAATAAATCTGTTATCACTGAATCGGTTGTAGATGTAAAAAGTTCAGATGCTCATGCGTGGGTCGAAGCATATCTTGATGGATATGGCTGGATAACGGTTGATGTTACACCATCTTCACAAAATGAAGAAAATGTTTTGCAGGAACAGCCACAGGAGCAGGAAACATCATCTGATGAACAGGAGAACACATCTTCACCTGATGAACAGGATATAGAAGAAAATAATCAGGATACAGCATCCGCAGGAGACATTTCCACAGAGGAGAGTGGAAATAATACAATAGCAGGTGGAAAAGTCACCGCAGTTTTCGGATTTTTGTGGAAAATAATATTGATTGCAGCAGCCATTTTATTTGTTATAATATTTATAGTACGCTGTGCAAAAAAGAAAAAGCGTGTAGATAACATGCTGGAGTCATCAGACGTAACTGCATTGTTTAATTCATTGGAAAATCTTCTTGCCCGCTGTGGATATAATAGATTTAACATGGATTATGAAGAATATGCGGAAGTCCTTGAGGAAAGTGATGACATATTCAGAATTAATAATATAAAAATGATTATAGATTACGTGCTCATGGTCAATTATAGAAAAAATGATGGCATAGACAATGATAATAACGAATATGTATGCAGTCAGATAAGAAAGCTTCGTGAAAGTCTGTTTGCAAAGATGAATCCGCTAAGGAGATTCGTTTTAAAATACATAATATGCATGTAAATAAATTGAGCGGCGCTTAAACAGGAAATGAGG
>ERZ780137.428-NODE-428-length-36497-cov-4.017946_pt1 | contig 36497 bp, 37 predicted proteins | sample MGYA00511020_ERZ780137 | MGnify/ENA primary metagenome ERZ780137 (study PRJEB29588, sample SAMEA2157917) | human gut metagenome | biome: human gut; feature: human-associated habitat; material: faeces | place: Denmark | collected 2008/2010 ... | reverse complement strand
ATTATAATATTATAATTTTCTGAAAAAAGCAAGAAAACCTTTTGGCAACTGTGCGGGCAATGTGGTATTATTAAAGTATCAATAATAAAGGGAACTTAATAATGAGACAAACACTTAACTTTAAAATTTATCAGGATTTATACAACAAAATACGCAGCCATTTTTATAAACCGGGCGAACAGCTGCCTACCGAAAGCGCGCTGGCAGAACGTTATAGCACCAGCCTTTCTCCCATACGCCAGGCGCTCGGAAAACTGGAAAGCGAGCAGCTTATTGTACGCATGCCGGGCAAAGGCACTTTTGTTTCCAGCTCTTTACCATGGGAAAATATGCTTTTAATGAGCGGTTTTGGCGTACATTTTATAGACAAAAAAGTAGATAGTGATTCCGTACACTGCCAAACATTAAAATGCTGCAAAAAAGCCATGGACGAACAGCAATGCAGCGTATTTAAAACCGACCCGGCAAAACTTTTTACATATGTTGCCCGCGTGCGTTATGTCGACGGAAAACCGTTATTTTTCCTTAACCATTATTTTGAAAAACCGGAACCGGAAGAAGTAATTGCTGCCGGTGAAATAAAATCCATCCGCAGCTTTTTATCAAAACACGGCTTAAAAACTGCTTATGTGCAGGAACGCGTTAAAGCAGTGGCTGCCGATAAAGAACTTGGCAACCTCTTTTCAGTTCCGTTCGGATTTCCGCTTTTAAAAATCGTCCGCAAGGAGCTTAACGAAAACTACGAACCGATTATTTTCGGCGAATATTATGTAAATTCAGATGTTTGGGATTACCGCGTGCAGTACAGCGCCAGAGAATTATAAGCAAATCTTATCAATCGGTATTTTTGTAAGATTAAATATCATAATATTATAATCTTTTGTTGGGAGGTAATAATATGTCAGCCATTCAAAAAATGATGCAGGAACTTGAACCTGAATATATAAAAATCAGGCGCTACCTGCACCAGCATCCGGAATTAAGCTTTCAGGAAGAAAATACCACAAAATTCATAAAAGACGAATTAAATAAATACGGTATCGAAGTTTATGACAACAAAGGTTTTACCGGTACTGTCGGCATTTTACATGGTGCAATGCCTGGCAAAACAATCGCCTTGAGGGCCGATATCGACGCGCTGCCGGTTAAGGAAAATACAGGGTTGGAATTTGCATCCGTAAACGAAGGCTGCTGCCATGCCTGCGGACACGATTTGCATATGACTTCACTGCTTGCGGCAGCCCGGCTTTTGAGCAAATACCGCCAGCACCTGCATGGTACAGTAAAATTCTTTTTCCAGCCTGCAGAAGAAAAACTTGGCGGTTCTGAAACCATTATTAACAACGGATTTTTAGATGATGTTGACGCTGTTTTCGGCGTACATACCTGGCCGGATGTTCCCGGCGGTTCAATCGGCATTAAATACGGCCCGATGATGGCCGGTTCCGACAGTTTTAAAATTACAATTACCGCTCCCGGCGGCCATGCAGCGCACCCACACAAAACACCGGACCCGATTGCTGCGGCTGCTTATATGATTACTCAGCTTCAAAGCATAGTTTCGCGCGAACTTAACCCACTCGATTCAGCTGTTATTACCGTAGGCAAAATGACAGCAGGCACTGCAGCCAATATCATTCCTTCAGAAGTAGTGCTTGAAGGTTCCATGCGCTATCTGCTGCCGGAAACACGCAGGCAAATACACGAAAGCATTAAACGCATTGCCGATGGCACGGCGCTGGCACTGCGCGTACACGCCGAAACGGAAATTATACCCGGCTGCGGGCCTGTTATAGGCGCAGATAATCTTGTAGGTATGATAGAAACTTCCGCTGCAAAACTTTTAGGCAACGATAAAGTAAGTATTCTCCCCTCCGCGTCTATGGGTTCGGAAGATTTTTCCTTCTATCTTGCTAAAAAACCGGGGGCATTTTTCCGTATCGGCACTGGCATGGCAGACCCAAACTCGCATCTTGCCCTGCATAACGGAAAGCTGCTGTTCAGCGAGGACGCTATTTCAGCCGGTGCAGTAACATTCTGCGGCATTGTTTTTCTGTTTACCGGCTCGGATTTTTCTATGCTGGAGTAAGATAAAAAACAAAATCCACCTGTTAGGACTCAAAGGTTAAGCAATCTTTAAACCTTCCATAACAGGTGGATTTTTTATATCCAAATCAATTATTTTATTTAAAATATACCGTTAGCAACCTGCAATCACCCAAGCTTTTTCAGTGTAATTTTTTCCAAAACTTCCACGCCAGCCTGTAAACCATCGATATTAAAATGCATATTAGGGTCGTGCAACCCAGGTTCGGCAGCAACGCCGACACCAAAATAAGCCGCTTTTAATTTAGGATATGTTTTAGCAAAGTAATGGAAATCTTCACCGCCGGGATTTACAAGCTCTTCGCCGAGATTTTCTTCACCCACGACTTCTTTAATGCACTCTGCAACTTCGGCAGTAAGCTCTTTATCAAGCACTGCTGCTGGAATAACTCCTCCCGGTAAGCTAAATTCTGCCGTTGCCCCGTAAGCAGCGGCAACGTTTTCTGCAGCTTTCTGCAGTTTACCAAGCAATTCTGTCATACCTTCATTTTCCTGGCAACGCACGTCAAAAGTTATCTCCGCATGGTCTGGAATAATATTATACGCATTGCCGCCACCATTAACAGCTGTAGCTTTGCAAGACCAGGAAATTACCGGATTAATTCTAACCCCAGCCGCCGCATTGATACCCGCCGCTGCTGCTTCAACAGCGTTAACACCCAAATGCGGGCGCGAACCGTGACAGCTTTGCCCTGTAATTTTTACTTTGGCAAAGGTGCTTGAAGCATGCCTTACAGCAGGCGATAATTTGCCAAACGGCAAATCCTGCACTGGACGGATATGCAGACCGACAGCAATATCGACGTCTTCCAGCACACCAGCGTCAATTACAGCCAGCGCGCCTTTTAAAGTTTCCTCGCCCTGTTGAAACAAAATTTTTAAAGTTCCTTTTTTTATTTTATCTTTTAAGTTAGAAGCCGCTGCCAAAACCATAGAGCAGTGCGCATCATGCCCGCAGGCGTGTATTGCCTTATGCTCGCCGTTAATAACAAACGGCAGCGCATCCATATCTGCACGTAAAAGCATTACTGGACCTGGTTCCGCACCCTTTACTACACCTACAACGCCGGTTCCGCCAACATTCGTTGTAACTTTGTAACCAAGTTCTCTTAATTTATCCGCAAGATAAGCAGAAGTTTTAAATTCTTGAAAGCCTATTTCCGGAATTTGGTGTAAATCATGAAAAATATCTTTTACATTTAAAATAGCCATATTATCCTCCTCTAAAAACAACAACCAACAGCATGCATTTATTTTTCCAAAGTTTGAAAAAATTATAACATATCGTTTTTTAAATAGCAACACTAAAATGTATTTTAAAAATTCTAAAAATAAATTTTCAATTTCGTCTTGACATTGCGCATTTTCGTCAATATAATAAAGACAAATTTGTTGCATTATTTGTTTTTGTTGTTTGATAGGAGGGCATTATGGAGAAAAATGAGAAAAAACTCACTAACTTTGATTCCGAAGAATGGCGTGTAGGGCCAAAGGCTTTTATTTCCTTAGCCGCTGCAATTTTATTCTTTTCCGGGATAATGACCGGCTTTGACGGTATGAAATGGCTCAGCGCATTTGACTTCAGTACACTGATAGGCAAATTCGGCACCGTTAAAACGCTTGGCAAGGATACATTTGTCGGCACCGGTGGGCTGGGTGCACGCGGCGGTTTTATGTTTGCGCTGTCACTTGTGCCAAGCGTAATGCTGGCAATCGGCTGTCTTGAAGTTTTATCGCACTACGGAGCTATTAAAGCTGCCCACAAACTTTTAACACCATTGCTGCGACCATTGCTCGGCGTACCGGGTTTAACCGGGCTGGCACTGATTACCGACCTGCAAAGCACAGATGCCGGTGCGGCATTAACCAAAGAACTATACGACCAGGACCTGATAACAAAAAAAGAGCTTACAATCATCGGCTCATGGCAATATTCCGGTGCAGGACTTATCAACAACTATTTTGCTATCGGTTCTGCTCTGTTTTCTTATTTAACCGTGCCGCTGCTTGTACCTTTTTTACTGATGTTTGTTTTTAAATTTGTCGGCGCCATGTTTGTGCGCTTTGTTTTAAATACTGTTTACAAGGAGGATTTTAAAAATGAGTAACGGCGTTCAAGCAAAAAACGTATCCGGCAATCCGTTTGATATTTTCGTTATCGGTGCCCGCAAAGGTTTTAATATAGCAATCAACAATCTTGTACCTAACATCTTAATGGCTTATGCCGTTGCAGAAATACTCAATTTGCTTGGTGTTATGAGTTTTTTAGGCAATGTCTTCGGACCGGCAATGACACTGTTTGGACTGCCAGGCGAAGCCGTTACGGTAGTGCTTACTGCTTGGCTTTCCAGTTCTGCTTCTGTAGGTCTTGCAGCCAACATGGCAGCAAACGGCATGCTTGACGCACGCCACATTACGATTTTGATGCCCTGCTTCTTTTTGCTTGGGGCACAGCTGCAATATATGGGCAGGCTTTTAGGAGTAGCCGATGTACCAAAAAAATATTGGCCGCTTTTAATGCTTGCCAGCCTTCTCAACGCACTCTGCGCTATGATTATCATGAATTTATTCTTTGCTTGATAATTTAATAATACGGTATAAAGCAAAAATACCTTCTGCCAAACGCGGCAGAAGGTATTTTGTTTTATTTATCTTCAACAACCAGTTTTAAAACATCAGGCCTTGCATAATGGCCGCATACATCAAACTCCATACGGCTTGCGGCTACTTTACTCATATCAAGCTCGGCATAAATAACAGTTTCTTTGTCCCATACAGGTTCTGTAAGGTAATGCCCGTAAGGGTCAACAATACAGCTGCCGCCGCGGCACACTTTTTCAGGCAGTTTGGCAATTTCATCCTGTGCCTGCAAATCTGCCGGGTAAGTATCACGTGTAAAATACATATCGCAGTTTATAAAATAGCAATGCCCTTCAATAGCTATATGCTTAATTGTGCTTTGCCATTCATCATTATCATTGGTATTTGGCGAAATATACAGAGTAATACCTTTTTGATAAAGCGCAGCCCTTGCCAACGGCATATAGCTTTCCCAGCAAATCATACTGCCCATTGGCCCCCACGGCGTTTCGGCAACCGGGAAATAGTTTTTGTCGGCATCACCCCATACCACGCGTTCCGAACCTGTAGGTTTTAATTTACGGTGTACAACAACTTCACCTTCCGGCGAAAAGAATAAATTAGTATTATACAGCGTTGCCGTTACGGCATCACGTTCCGATACGCCAATACTGAGCCATGCGCCTGCGTCTTTTGCCGCCTTTGCCAAAATTTCCGTTTCAGGGCCAGGTACAACAATACTGTTTTCATAATACCGCAGCCAGTCTTTACGCCCCGCTTCATTTCTGCTGCCAACAGTAAAACCAAAAGTCATTCCGTAAGGATATCCCGGTATAAACAATTCCGGAAATACAATTAATTCAGCCTTGTTTTCAGCACATTCTTTAATGAGTGCCACTGCCTTTTCCACGCAGGCTTTTTTATCAAACAATACAGGAGCAGCCTGTACTACAGCAATCTTGCAGCTCTTTTGCAAATCTTTCATAAATCCTCCCTCTGTATTCACACAAAACCCCGGCAGTAACGGCTGCCGGGGTTTAATACTGCCATTAATCAATTAAATTTTAATGAAGTTTAAAACGCTTATTAATATGCTCCGCGGAATTTCATAGCTTCATCCAGACGGTTAAGAGCTACGATATAAGCTGCGGTACGCATGTTAACTTCGTATTTTTTAGCGGTGTCATATACCTGTTTAAACGCGCCAATCATCAACTGGGTCTGTTTATCAATAACTTCTTCTTCAGTCCAGAAATAACGGTACAGGCACTGAACCCATTCAAAGTAGCTTACGGTTACGCCGCCGCCGTTGGCGAGAATATCCGGCACAACCAGAATGCCTTTCTTATCAAGGATTTCGTCAGCTTCCGGAGTTGTCGGGCCGTTAGCGCCTTCAACGATAATTTTTGCCTTAACGTCAGCCGCATTGTCTTTGGTAATCTGAAGTTCCATTGCGCACGGAGCAAGCACGGTAACTTCCATTGCCAGAAGGTCGGCGTTGCTGATTGCTTTGCTGCCCGGGAAGTTTACTACGCTGCCGGTTGCCTGTACGTGTTTTTCAACTTCGTACGGGTCAAGTCCGTCTTCATTCATAATAGCGCCGTAAACATCGCTTAAAGCCACAATTTTAACGCCAAGGTCGTGAATGAGTTTAGCAGTCCAGCTGCCTACATTGCCGAAGCCCTGTACTGCGCAGGTTGCTTCTTCGGGTTTAATGCCCATAGCTTTAATTGCTTCGCCTGCTGCAACCATTACGCCGCGGCCGGTAGCTGCGGTACGGCCCAAAGAGCCGCCGATGCAGATTGGTTTACCGGTAATGAAGCCCGGTTCATACTGGCCTTTCAGCTTGCTGTATTCGTCCATCATCCAGCCCATAATCTGAGCGTTGGTATTCATATCAGGGGCAGGAATATCCATTTTTTCGCCGATAATGGGAGCGATTCTGTCAATGTAGCCGCGGGTCAAACGTTCAAGTTCTGCCTGCGAAAGTTTGGACGGGTCAACAATAATGCCGCCTTTGCCGCCGCCGTAAGGCAGATTGGCAACTGCGCATTTGCAGGTCATCCAGAAAGCCAGAGTTTTTACTTCGTCCATGTTAACGCTCTGATGATAACGGATGCCGCCTTTGGCCGGGCCCATAATTGTGCTGTGCTGGCTGCGGTAGCCGGTAAATACTTTGGTAGTGCCGTCATCCATTTTTACGGGAATGGAAACTTCCAGAGTTCTTTCCGGGCAGGCAATAATTGCCGCCGCATTCGGGTCAAGTTTCATAACCTCAATAGCTTTGTTCAGCGGAATCTGCGCCATTTCAAATAAATTCATAATCCATGCCTCCTTTAAAAATCTTAAATATAATATATTGTACAGTCCAAGATAATTTCATATCTAAAGAGCTGCTTTCAGCTTCATTATAACTCTTGCAAATACAAGTGTCCACTTATTTTTGGTTATAAACTGAATTTTCATAAACTTGCATTCAATTTATAAATTGGTTTTAAGCTCCGGAAATTCATCATAAACTGCGCCAAAATTAATGCCGGCAATGATTTTGTTTTTATACTTTTCACGCAAATCGGCCATGCCGTTAAGCAGATGCTTGCTTGTTATGCCATACTCTGTCGAAAGATAGGCTTCAACAAACGCTGCCAGATGGTCGCAGCCTTTTAACATTCTGCCGTCCACCGCTTTATAGCCATGCCCGTCAACATTATATTTGCCGTTCAATTCTTCTTCGCTCACCTCGGTGGGAACACCGTCAAGCATTACGCGGTTGGTAAACTCGTTCTGCGTAAAGTAAATAATTTCCTCGTGCCAGCCCCACGGCAGCAGCGGCAGCAGTTTTTCGGCAACCTGGCGCTTTTCAATATCCTTAATTAAATCGTCAAGCCCTTCCACAGAAGTTTTAACCGGCGAAATAATATCGCGTGTCAGCACCTCCGGCAAATCATGGAACAGGCCGCACAAAAAATCATTTACAATGCGTTCATCACAGGCACCAAGCTCTGCCGCACAGAAATATCCCAAAATAGCAACTATCAGCACATGCCCCATAACGGAAGTTTCCGGCACGCGCGGCGACTGTGCCCAGCGTTTTTGAAAACGCAGCTGCCCGACAAGGTCAATAAACTTGCTGGTTTTGCCTTTCAGCGATATTTTATGAACTCCGGCCAAATCATAATGGTCCTCGATATTGCTTTCAATGGCGGCTTTAGTGGCATCTATGCCGTAAATTGCCTGATTAAAATGGTAGATAATGCCAAATTCCCACTGCGTGGCAAGGTAGTGCGCCGCCCGCAAAAGTTTTTTCTCCAGCCGGTTTTCCTCCGGATAATCAAACCAGCGTTTAAGCTTATCAAAGAACACCTCATCAAGCTCCGGCACGCGGCGGGCAAGCTGTTCATAAATCCAGGCGTTCAGCTTGCGTCCGTGCACGCGCATAAGCTCATGGTAAATCGGCGGTTTAATATCTGTTAAAATAATGCGGTGCATAAACTCAAAAATACCGCCTTCTATAAGCACGCGCCAGTTTAATTTTGCCCCGTGGTCCTGCTCCTCATACTTGGCAAGAATATACAAAATCATCATTTTATGCGCCTGTTTGTCCAGTTCCGTAAAGCCGTTAGGACGGATATGGTCATTCCAGCGCTGTATATGTGCACCTTCAAACAAAAATTCAATAAACTTTTTACTCAGCATTTTTTCACCCCGCAAAAAATACGCATTTTTCATGAAAATCAGCAAAATTTCCAAATTATTCTTTATGAAGTTTAATATTCTCTGTTTCTTTTGCCTCTCCTGCATTTTTTTCAAAAAAGCATTGATTTTTTTACACAAAATTGTTTATAATATGATATTATTATATTAGTATCATGCAAACAAAATTTTTTATGAAAGGTTGTGACAACAAAAAAATGGAAGAAATGATCCGTTTGCAGGGAATTACCAAAAAGTACGGCAATAACCTCATCATCCCCAAGCTGGACCTTACCATTTACGACGGTGAGTTTTTAACGCTTTTAGGGCCTTCCGGCTGCGGCAAAACCACTTTGCTGCGTATGATTGCGGGGCTTGATACGCCTACTACCGGCAAAGTTTTCCTTGATGACGAAGACGTTACCAATAAACCGCCCTATAAACGTGATGTCAATATGGTTTTTCAGCACTACGCATTATTCCCTCACATGACTGTTGAGGAAAACATAAAATTTGGGCTGATGATGAAAAAAGTACCCGCCGAGGAACAAAAGGAACGTGTAGCGCAGGTACTGTACCTTACGCAGCTTGAAGAATTCCGCAACCGCCGTCCGCAGCAGATGAGCGGCGGCCAGCAGCAGCGCGTAGCCATCGCCCGTGCCCTTGTAAATAACCCGAAAGTGCTTTTACTGGACGAGCCGCTGGGCGCACTCGACTACCAGCTGCGCAAAAATTTGCAGCTGGAACTTAAGAATTTGCAGCGCGGCCTTGGCCTTACCTTCATTTATGTAACGCACGACCAGGAAGAAGCGCTTACCATGAGCGACCGCATTGTGGTTATGAATAAGGGCGTTATCGAACAGGACGACAACCCGGACACGATTTACCATTACCCCAACACCCGCTTTGTAGCCAAATTTATCGGCGAAAGCAACTTTTTTGAAACGGAAAGCGAAACGCTTGTTATCCGCCCGGAAAAACTCAACCTCTGCCCGGAATACGAAGACGAACAGGCGGAAAAGCAGCACCCGGAACCCGGTTATTACGGTACCGTTGTAGACGTTGTGTTTTACGGTACCATTGATAAAGTATTTATCCGTCTGGACAACTCCAACCAAACCGTTGTGGCCTACCAGTATTTTGACGACGTTAAACGCTGGTCGCCCGACGAGCGCGTAGGCATTTGGTGGTATAAAAAAGACGAGGTGAAAGTATCGCGATGAAAAACGGAAAACTGATGGTTGCCCCGGCAATGCTCTGGTTAAGCATCTTTTTCGTTATCCCGCTTCTCATCGTAGTTGCCGTTTCCTTTGCCGGGCGCACGCCTTACGGACAAATAATTTTTGAATTCACCCTAAAAAATTATCTGCGCTTTTTAGAACCTTTATATTTGCAGATTTTTGCCGACACTCTGATAGTAGCGGTTATTACTACCGTTGCTACCATCATCATGGGCTACCCGCTGGCATATTTCATTGCACGCCTGCCTAAAAAATGGCAGCAGCCGGGGCTGATTCTCGTGATGATACCTTTCTGGATTAACTTTTTAATCCGCTCTTATGCGTGGGTTATCATTCTGCGCACGCAGGGTGTTGTAAACACCTTTTTAATGAAACTGGGGCTTATTGAGCAGCCACTTCAGATGCTGTACAACGACGCGGCCGTAATGCTGGGCATGATTTACGCCCTGCTGCCTTTTATGGTGCTGCCGATTTACGTTTCCATAGAGCAGCTTGACCTGCGCCTTTTGGAAGCAGCGTCAGACCTCGGCGCTTCACCGATGACGGCTTTCCGCAAGGTTACCCTGCCGCTGACAATGCCCGGCATTGCCGCAGGCACAATTTTAGTGTTTATTTCCTCGCTCGGCATGTTCGTTGTGCCGGACGTTATGGGCGGCGCCAAATCCGCCCTTATCGGTAACCTCATCCAGAACCAGTTTCTGGCAGCGCGCGACTGGCCCTTTGGCTCCGCGCTCTCCATTGTGCTGGCAGTAATGAGCCTTGTGCTGATTATACTTTACTACAAGGCTTTGCAGTCGCAGGAAGGAGGGGCTAAAGATGCAAAAGACGTGGCGTAGCCATCTTCTTCTGGCCTATTCGCTTGTAATACTGGCCTTTTTATACCTTCCTCTTTTAATTCTTGCGCTGTATTCCTTTAACGAATCGCGTATTAACGCTGTATGGACAGGTTTTACGCTTGACTGGTACGCTTCGCTGTTCCAAAACCGCCGCGTGCTGGAGGCCCTTATGAACAGCCTGTTTATCGCAGTTATCAGCACCGTTGTTTCCACCGTGCTCGGCACAATTGCCGCCATCGCCCTCAACCGCTATCAGTATAAATGCAAGCCGGTTATTAACGGGCTTTTGTATCTGCCGATACTGATTCCGGAAATCGTTATGGGCCTGAGCCTTCTGGTGCTGTTTGCACAGACGCAGGTTCCGCTCGGTAAAGTTACGCTTATTTTAGCGCACATCACCTTCTGCCTTTCGTTTGTAGTAATTACCGTTAATGCAAGGCTTGAAGGCATGCGCCACGAACTTGAGCAGGCAGCCATGGATTTGTACGCAACGCCGTTTCAAACCTTCCGTTACGTTACCCTGCCGCTTGCCATGCCCGGTATTATCGCCGGCGCGCTGATTGCCTTTACCCTTTCCATTGATGATTTTATCATAAGCTTCTTCGTGGCCGGGCCTAACTCCACTACGCTGCCGCTATATATTTACGCTATGGTAAAACGCGGTATTTCCCCGGAAATTAACGCCCTTTCCACACTCTTAATGTTCGCAACCATTTCGCTGATTGTAATTGCGCAGATTTTACAGCCGCAGCACAGCAGCAAAAACAAAGATTGATGCCGTAAAACGGTTCAATAAAACCAAATAAAGAAAGGATGATTTGCAAAATGAAAAAACTTTTGGTCTTTCTCGTTTCCGTACTGACCATGGCCCTTCTCCTGACAGGCTGCGGAGGTGACACAGAAAAGAAAGATGCAGCGGCAGGAGGAGAACAGCAGGTTCTCAACCTCTTTAGCTGGGCCGACAATTTTGACCCGGAGGTAATTGCCGAATTTGAAAAGCAATACAATTGTAAGGTTAATTACGACGTATTTGCCAACAATGAAGAACTTCTGGCTAAAATTCAGGCCGGCGGAGCACAGTACGATGTAATCCAGCCTTCTGACTATATGGTTGCAACCATGCTCAAACTTGATTTGCTGGAAAAAATGAACATGGACAACATCCCCAACGCCAAAAACATTGTAAGCACTTTAAAAGCACCGGTTTATGACCCCACCGGCGACCATTCCCTCGTTTACACCTGGGGCATTACTGGCATTGCCTACAACAAAAACTATGTTAAAGACATTCCCGACAGCTGGGAAGATTTGTGGAACCCTGAATATGCAGGCCGCCTGATTCTTTTAAACGACAGCCGCGAAACCATCGGCATGGCATTAAAGAAAAACGGCTTCTCCAACAACAGCACCGACCCTGCACAGGTTGAAAAAGCCTTCCAGGATTTGAAAGCACTTGCACCTAACGTACTTGCTTTTGATACCGATACCATTAAACAAAAATTCATTGCCGAAGAAGCATGGATTGGCACTATGTGGACCGGTGACGCAAGCTACACCCTGAAAGACAACCCCAATATCGGCTTTGTAGTACCTAAAGAAGGCGCTACCATCTGGGCTGATACCTTTGCTATCCCCAAAGGCGCAAAACATAAAGAACTGGCCGAAAAATTCATCAATTTTATCTATGACCCGCAAATCAGCGCTAAAAACTATGAATACATCGGCTACAATGACCCGAACGAAAAAGCTCAGGAATTCCACAGCGAAGAATTTAAAAATGACCCGATGCTGAAAATCGGTATGGACAACATCGACAAAGGCGAATGGCTGATTGATATCGGCGATGCACTGCCCATGTACGACCGTTACTGGACCGAACTGAAAACAGCAAAATAAAATTTACTGATACTTTGCATTAAACGATAACCCCCGCTTGAAGCATAAACTTCCGGCGGGGGTTTGTTATTGCAGCGGCTGACTTAGCGCTGTTTATGGTTAAGGAGGAAAAAGGTTTGTAAATCAGACAGCAATATTTATTTTGCATTTTAAAAGTTTATGCTTTCGATAGCACAAACTTTGTTTTTTATGAATTTATGCTATGAATTTTCACAAAAGAAAAATCCTGAAATTCAACATTTCCTCATATTCCTAAGATCGGTTAATTTACTAATATAAAATCCGTCAGAGTCCGTAAAACGCTCTGACGGATTTTTTTATCTTCAAATTTAGTCTTGAATTTAGTCTTGCTGCTCCAAAAGCATTAAAAAACGCCCTCTCACAAACTTGAGAAGGCGCATATTTACTGGTGATCCCGGGCAGATTCGAACTGCCGACCTACCGCTTAGGAGTTTTTACGATAGCGGAATTTACTATTTTATATATAACAATTAAGCATTTTATGCAAAATTTTATTGTATAAACCGTTCATTATGTAAACTTTTCTTATTATTTCTCATGTGTTAATTCTAAACCATTCGTTATTTTGTCGTATTTTAGCTTTATTAAAACCAACCAATTTTATATGTTTAATGTGTCTTATATGTTTAACTTAAAAAGAGTTAATATTTTTATAGTGCAATTCATTATAATAAACATACCCTTCTCGCTCACACATTTTGTCGCTAAATGTTTTTTATACTAAATAGGTGTTTATATATAGCTGACTGTTTTAAACACGCTCACAACCAAAATTTAATTTCTTTTTTATTTTATCATGAACACAATATTATTATTTTACCATCCGTCATGAAGAAAGCATATCAATATTTTTTGTGTCCACTTTTCTTGACAACTGCAACTGTAAATCAAACTTTAGAAAAAATGTGCAAAAATGGTATTCAAAACATTGGAAAAATGTGTTAAAATTGCCTTATAAATACATGAAAAAGTGGCCAAAAGTCACTAAAAGAAGGTGAAAAATGTGGAAAGAAGCGCTATTACTGAGCTTGTGAAATGGAAAGAATCGCCGGACAGAAAACCTTTAATTCTTAAAGGAGCCAGACAGGTTGGCAAAACTTGGCTTATGAAAGATTTTGGCACAAAATGCTATGCCGGCAATTATGCTTATTTTAACTTTGACGAGCAGAAAGATTTAAAATCCATTTTTGAAAGTACCAAAAATCCGCATCGCATTATAGAATTGCTGTCTTTGATTTGCGGTAAAAAAATATTGCCGCAGGGAACCCTGATTATTTTTGACGAAGTTCAGGAATGTTCCGAAGCACTAAATTCGCTTAAATATTTTAAAGAGCAGGCGCCTGAATATCATCTCATTGCTGCAGGAAGTTTGCTGGGCACTTTCCTTTCCGGTCCGAAAACCTATCCGGTAGGAATGGTAAATATTCTTGAAATAGGCCCCCTTACTTTCTCTGAATTTTTAAATGCGGTAAACCCGCAGCTTTTTGCTTATTATACCCAGATAAAAAAAGGAACTGAAATTTTAGATATTTTCGATAACCAGCTCCAGGAACTCTATAATTATTATCTAATCATCGGCGGTATGCCGGAATGCGTTCAGTCCTGGATTACCTATAAAGACCCGGCAAAAATCGAAAAAATCCAGAAGGAACTCATTGCCATTTATGAAAATGACTTTTCAAAATACTCCGGTAAGATTAATTCAGGACGTATTTTAATGGTGTTCAGAAGCATTGTTTCTCAATTAGCTAAAGAAAACGGTAAGTTTATGTACGGTGCCGTAAGGCCAGGCGGCCGTGCCAGAGATTTTGAAGAAGCAATAGAATGGCTGATATCTGCCGGTATGCTGAACCGCTTATATAACGTGTCTAAAATCGAGCATCCGCTGCGCACTTATGACCGTTTGGACTGCTTCAAATTGTATTTGTTTGATACCGGGCTTTTAAAATGTATGGCAGGCATTGATAACAATTTTATTCTTTTGAATTCGCCCTACCAGTTTAAAGGGGCATTAGCAGAAAATTATGTTCTCCAGCAATTAAAAGTAAACTACGATACTATCAGATATTTCAGCGCCAAATACGGTGAGATAGATTTCATCGTACAGGAAGGAGCTGAAATTGTACCGATTGAAGTAAAAGCTGGCAAAGACAGAAATGCAGCTACTTTTAAGCGATATATAACCGAACATCAACCCAAAAATGCAGTCCGTTTTTCGCAAAGGGGCTACCAACAAACGGAAAACTTTACCAATGTGCCCCTTTACCTGACTGATAAATTGCCTGATTTACTCAATTAACAGGAGGTTCAGATGAATAACTTTCAGCGTAAAAATCCGCGCATCAGAGAAAAGCAGGTAAAACTGCCGTATGTTTTCCGTTCATATAAAGGGTTTGGCCCATGCCGGGCATGGAAAAATTCGGATAATAAACTCTATCCTTACATTGTTTACGAAAACAGCACTGTCAATCTTTCGCTGCACATTCTTGACGGCAGCATCGTTTCCGGTAGTAATAATAAAAAATTACGCAAGCAGCACATTTACAAAGCAGCTAAAATTATGAATTTATAAAAAATGTTGACAATTAATACATATACTCTTTACTGAACAACAGTAAGGAGGGTAATTTTTATGTATTATACCTATGAGTATAAGAACAAATGTCTAAAACTATATAAGCAAAAAAATGTCCAGCTATGCCTATTGAAGTCAAGCTAGATTCATTACATAATCAAATAAGACAATGAGTAAGAATTACAGATAGTTATTATATATGTAAACTTTTCTTATTATTTCTCATGTGTTAATTCTAAACCGTTCGTTATTTTGTCATATTTTAGCTTTATTAAAATCAACCAATTTTATATGTTCAATGTGTCTTATATGTTTAACTTAAAAAGAGTTAATATTTTTGCAGCATAATTAGCTACGATAAATATAGCCTTCTCGGCGTCAAATTTTGCCGCTGAGCGTTTCTTTGAGCGAATAGGTGAATTATATGCCTACGTATTTTTTATAAGCTCAAATCGCCAATTTAAAGTATACTTTTTTGTTTGACGCAATAAGCTTGTAATGTTATAATAAAAGCGATGTATAATTCAATTAGGGTCTGGCTCTGATACCGTTTTCCTGTTCTTAAAGGTATCAGGGCTTTTTCCTTTTTACGGCATAATCAACTTTATCAAAAATTTCTTAAAGCAAGAAAATACTGCTGCATCTCGTTTACTTTTACATCTGATAAAATATTATCCCTTCTTGCCTGTTTTAAGGTATAATATAAATTTTGTACCGCAGCCTCTAACTTGCCAATGCTTTTTTCGCGGTATGCACTGTAGACTTTTTCTATATCTTCATTTAGAGGATAGGGATAATCAGCCGGATTATATTTATATTCTTCTAATTTTTCATCTTGCTTGAACTGCGAATCTTTTTTTGCTCCGTATCTGTTTTCACTTACAAACATCCATGTTCTGTCGCTGCTCCAGCTATTACTTATATTGCCGACAACATAAAGTTTTGCTGTGTAGTACTCCGGCCGGAATTCTGCACCAAGTATAGGATTATATACTTTGCCGTTATCTACCCATTCTAAATTTGTAATTAGTATTCTTTCGCCCGGAAGCATTTTAAGCTGTAGCTTTTCAATATCTTCTTCAGGAAATTTTACCGGCTTATTATTAATTACAGCCTGTTCAATAGCTTCGTATAATTTTTCTAACATCATATCACCTCTTTAATTATAAAATCACAAGAATAACTCGCGCGTACTATTATTTCGCACAAAATTTACTTCTTTGTATAATTGTGTAAAATTATACAAACATCCCAATAATGCTGCCTGTTCTTTAAGATAATTCATATTTACACTTTCGTAATGGGTAAACAACAAATATTCTGCCCATTCAGAAGTATTTAAAAAATCTTTACCCTCGACGATACGCTGAAGTAATAAATCCTCTATTTTTGCAATCAGAACCAAGCCGTATGGTGTAATTATTTTATTAACATCTTGATATAGTTTTGTTTCTTCCGATGCTGATAATTTAATTTGAATTGTCGAATTTTCGACATACCAATTTTCTTCAGCATCAGTTTTAAAGCCTAAATCTGGCAAGGTAGCCTTTATTTTATCAGCATCTTTTGTAATAAGCTCGAGCTTTGTATTTAGAAAGCTGTTTGCACTGTAAAACTGTACAGCAGAACTACCGGCGATAAGAACATTGCTGCCCGCTTTATCGCTTATCTGCACTGCTATTTCTAAATATTCATCTGCAGGGTTATTCAAATCATTTATTTTATACGTGTTTCCGCAAACAATTATTTTACCGCTTTGTATGGCATTATCCCATGCACGTTTACAGGACTTTGCCAAAGCACGCCGTTTTTCGGTTGGACGGAATTTTATTTGACGCTCTTTATTACGCGGGCGCAGTTCTGGTTTAACTCTTTCTAAAATTGCCATGCGTTTTGCAAGCCATCTTTCCATTTCTACTGTTTGTTTCATGTTGTCACCGGTTTATTCACCTAATATTTCTTCCAACTGCCTGTTCATAGGTCTTATGATAAAATTACTGTAATGCTGCATTGTTTCGGCTTCATTGATAGCAGCATTTTCTTTGCAGCAAATCCTATACCATAAATTGCTTTTTTCGCCTTGCCCATAAAAGTATTTCTTTGTGGTACATTCCTCAAAAGGTTTATAAAAATTTATCGTTTCGCCGTAAGATGACGGGTCTATATTCCAATATACAGTTCGTTCACTTAACGGCAGCAGCTCTTTATACATCCAGCTGCATACGGATTCTTTGCGGTGATAATCCGTATGGAAATGCCCGAAAAACCAGCGCTTATAGTTAATAAGCGGCTCCAGTTCCGAAAGCATGATAGATGTTTTGCATTCCATAACTCTGTCAACTGCCGTTTGCGAACTTTCAAGGAAACGCTTTGGCGCAGTATGAGTAATTACATAATCGACCGTAAAATTTACCTTTTCTAAATTTTCAATGGCATTATCAAATTCCGCTAACGAGAAATTCTCCTTAGCCCACCACGAAATATGCTCTATACGACCAACTTTATCAGTAGAAGTTGCTCCGCCAAATGCAAAGAATGTAAAGCCATCAATATTGAAAACTTCGCCGCGCATGAGATGAAAGATATTATCTTTGAGCCTATGCACTTTGCCGCCATATAAATTTTCGACCGGATAGTTGTATAATAAATCATAGTTTTCATGGTTGCCATCAACAAATAACGTAGTAAACGGTTTTTTTGACAGCCATTTAAACCAATATTCATCTTCGTCATGCCACGGCATACCAAAATCACCGCAAATGATTACTATGTCATCAGCACCAAGCTCGATGCCAAAAGGCTTTAATTTTTTATTGCTTAACCGTTCCGGATTGCCGTGTATGTCGCCGGTTATATAAATAGCCATAATCTAAAACTCCTGTATCTCTATTTCCATATTTAGTATAATATATTTAATAAAAGTCCGCAAAACTTAAATTTAAGCAGGTGATAAAATGGACGAAAAACAACGTAGGAGCGCAATAGAAAAAATTAGAAATAAAATTATTGATATTGAAAACGGCAAAACAAATATGTTCGTTGAGCATTGGGAAAACAATTTGCCGCCATATCTTCAGCATGATATTAATGCTTTAATCGAAGGCAAGAAAAAACAGGTTTTATACTTAGATTGCTTGTTTGATGAAGTTTACGGCTCTATAAATTCAGCATATTATGACGGATGTATAACCAAAGAACAAGCAGATTATTTGCGGCAAAAATATTTGGGAATGGAAGCGTATGTATGAAAGCAGATATAGAAAAACTGAAAAAGTTAATATCACCTATTGCCGAAAAACATGGTGTAGCTAAAATATGGCTGTTTGGTTCTTATGCAAGAAATGAAGCTAATGAAAGCAGCGATATAGACCTTTTAATTGAAAAAGGCAAATTAGAAACCTATATTGATATTTTTAGATTTCAATATGAAATTGAAAAATGTTTTAATAAATCTGTTGATATCGTTACGACCGAAGCTATTCAAAACGAATATTTTCTTTTGAAAAACATAAAAAAGGATAGCATATTAATTTATGAAAATACAAGCTTCGCAACGGGAGAACGTTCTTTATGAAAGCTGATATTGAAAAACTGAAAAAATTAATATCGCCTATTGCCGAAAAATATGGATTGGACGCTGTTTATCTTTTTGGTTCACAGGCGCGCGGTGACGCAGGTCCGAATAGCGACTATGATTTTTATATTAAACGTGGCAAAATGCGGGGCTTGTTTCAATTAAGCGCCCTGTTTATTGATTTAAAAGCTGTTTTAAACAAAGATGTAGATATTATTTTAAAACCAGTAACCAAAAGAAAATTAGATGACTATATTGCCAAAGCTATATATAAAGACGGCATTTTAATTTATAAAAAATCTGAACCTTTTAGCGCATCTAAAACTTGTCAGGTACGGTCGTCAATCAGGACAATAACCGAATTGCCGTATCAAACAATGGCAGCAATCTTTAAAAACGAAATTCCATATAACGAAAAAGAGCATAAGCTCTACTTTCTCGGCTTCTTTGAAGAATGCTGGCCGGAATTAATTAAAAAGTTTATGGCTGAACAGGGCATAAGCAGACAACAAATTATAGATTTATTTTATAAATTGCCACAGGCTTATGGTGAGTTATACGATTTTAGAGAGGCATTAAATAATGGAAAATTTTAAAGCAAAGCTCTGCGATGCAGGGCTTTTTATTTTTTAGCTTACTATGATATAATTAAAAACGCCTCCTCGGCAAAGAAAGGAGGTGCTTTGTTGGAGGCTGTATTCAACCTATTATGGGAGCCGTTACTTGCTCCGCTCATTGTTGGCTGTTTAGTCGCTTGCTTTAAGTGGTGGCTAAATAAGCGATAAGAGTAAAAAGTAACGAAAAAGCCACGGAGTTGCCGCTCCGTGGCTTTTCTTTGCTTTCGTTGGAAAGCTGATATTCAACCTTTGTAAGCTAATTGTACCACTGTTTTTATAATTCGTCAAATAAAGATTAAAGCCACGGAGCGGCAACTCCGTGGCTTTTCTTTGCTTCCGTTTGGAAGGCAAGTCATTAACCGTATGTGTCGTTATTGTAGCACTGTTTTTACAGTTCGTCAAATAAAAAACGAAAGCCCAGCAGCTGGCACTGCCGGACTTTCTTGATTTCACTGGGGATTTCATTCTTCTTCGCGCTCTCATTGTAGCATAAACCTTTAAAAAAGTATACTTTTTTTAAGACCTCAAAAAGCTGCTTAAAATGTGTTAAAAAAGTCCCAAAACACTTATTTTATATCTTCAAAAAGTGCATGGACTTTTTTGAAGGCTTTTCGTTTTTATTTTCTTTTTTGCAAAAACTCAATACGTTTTGACCATGTTTTTATAAGCTGCTCCAGCAGGAATGTTTTTAACGGTTTAAGGTTCTGCTCCATATCCCACGCTTCAAGGGCTTCAAAATAGGTTTTTCTGTCCTCCTGATGGATGATAAGCGGTGGGTGGTTATTAAGGGCAAGCAGGTAATTCATAGCAAGGCGGCCGGTACGTCCGTTGCCGTCGGCAAATGGATGGATATTCTCAAACTTTGCGTGAAAGAAAGCCGCTGCCGTTAAAACTTTTTCCGGTTCTTCCGGCAGTGCCTCTAAATCCTCTAAAAGTTCCTGCATTTCATCGGGAACATCTTCGGCAGGCGCGCCGGTTTCATTGCGGCCGGTAACATAATCGCCCTTTTTGTATTCGCCGGGGCGTTCCCCACGCTGCCAGCGGTGCTCATCATAAGTGTTGAGCGTTAAACGCCGCTGCAACTCTTTGATAAAAGTTTCGTCAAAGGGCATTTTCTCACGGAAGGCTTTAAAAAAGTATTCTATGGCAACCTTGGCATTACGTATTTCAAACAAAGTGCGTAAATCGCCGGTGTAGGAAGTAACGCCGTCATGCTCGAACACTTCGCGGGTATCGTGGTAGGTAACATTGGGGTTTTCAATATTGCCGGAGTTATACGCAAAATTGATGATATGCCCGTTAAATGCTTCGGCCAGTGCAGCATCATCAGTAATGTTAAGAGATTGCCACCAGTTAATTAAAAGGCAGTATTTATCTTTTAAATTATCCATTTTAGGTTCCTCATATGGTTAGTTTTAAATATTATATCATAAACACTGCTTATTTCGCTTTTAGTTTACATTTAAAACTTTAAATTTATCCTCAGCGTGACTATTTAAATTTAACCTAATCCGGAAATAGAACGAATAACTAAATCAACATCCTTGTTCAAACTCTCGGGTGATGTGCAAACAAGTTTTTTTGCATTGTTCTCTTGCTAACACAGCCAAACCCGCTATCTGCACGTAAATAGATACTATGGTTGACTATGCTGCGTACTTATATTTTAATCAATGCGTGCCTTCTACTACTCCTATACCGCTTGCAGTAAATTCAACAGCAATTTTTTTAATTACAGGACACAGTAATTTTTCACCATTTTCATCCTTCTTCTTGCAGCAGTTACTTAAATGCACATAATCAGGCGCAAGAGTTTTTATTCGCTCAATCTTTTTCTGCATTTTTTCATCATCGCCAATAGTTTCACCACAGCAGCCGTTGCAGGTAAAGCAGGCTATGAGCTCAAGTTCTTCATCGCCATACTGTTCAAAAATACCGGTTTTGTTATTAAGCGCTTTTATGCACCCCGCTCCAGTGCAGGAAGCGCTTGTTTTCAAACATCTTAAAATTGCAATCCTTTTCATAATGATTCCTCCATAAAATTAAATTTGCTTTAAATATAAATAATATTTAAATTTTAATACCCGGATACATTTTTTCAGCCAAGAATTTAAGGCCATCTTTTGTACGGCATCCTGTTCCATAAGTAAATCGCAACGGTATACTAAAAACCTTTTTATTTTTTACACAATTTAAATTTTTTAAAGCAGGATTTTCTGTTATTTTAGTAATACATTTGCCATAATCTGCATGGCTGCAAACTACAAATAATATATCTGGATTTTCTTTAATAATATTTTCAAAACCTATAACAGCTTGATTTTCATTAACAATACCGCCAATTCTACTTACCATATCACCCACCAACTTATTCCTATCATAACAAACCATTGTACTTATAAATTCCACAATCATTACATGCGGTTTTTTATAACTTATTGCTTGATCATTTATTTTATTAATTATGTTATATGTATCTTCAATAATTTTTTGAGCATTATCTTCTATTTGGAATACTTTCCCTAAATCGCAAATAAACTTCATCTCTTTATCAACAGTTTCCTTGCTAACATGCTTACTTGGAGAATTCGTATTTAAAGGTATTAAAGTATTAATTCCCCGCTTATTCCAATAATCTGTATTATTCAGCCGGCTTCTAATAAAAACACATTCCTGCGCAATAATTAAATCTGGGTTTAAACTGGTAATATATTCCATATTTAAATACCCACTTGGACAAACAGACAAAGTTTTAAATTTTTCCCAATTTTCAGATTTCATGGCATAATCACGATTATTTTGCGCCACAGCCATCATAATATTTGGTGCAAGTCCTAACTCCAGTAATGTCTCTGTCTCATTTTCACCGACTACAATTACTTTTTTCGGAGGTCTTGAAAAATACTGTTTATTGCTGCCTTTTACATAATAATTATCAACACTAATATTTTCTACAACAACATCAGTTTTATTATTATTATCCTTTTTTTCATTTTCTGTTCCATAACTACTAATGAATAAAATACTCAGCAGCAAAAATAATATTATTAATATATATCTCATTTTCTATTATACCCATATTTTTTACTAATCAATAAATATACAAATACTGGTGCACCTATAACAGCAACAATTATACCTATCGGAACCTCGGTTCCTTCTACAACAATTCTGCTTAAAACATCAGCTCCAGCTAAAAATACAGCTCCTGCTGATGCACAGAACGGCAATACATATTTATTGTTTCCACCAAATAAAAGTCGTGCTATATGAGGTATTATTAAACCAACAAATCCTATTATTCCGCTATTATATACAACAAACCCAACTATAACTGCACATAAAAAAATATAAAATCTTCTAACATTTGCCAAATTATATCCTAATGTTACAGATAAATCATCTCCCAAAAGCATCAAATTCAAAATTCTGCTATTTTTTATAAAAAATAATGTAATCGGTCCTACAACAAAACTTAAAACTACTATATTTTTCCACAATGCATTCTGCATACTACCCATAAGCCAGAAAGTTACACTTTGAATTCGTTCCGCATCAGCATAAACCGTAATTATAATACTTAAAACAGCTGAACAAATTGCATTTAAAGCCATTCCTAATAATAATATTGAAGATGTATTAGTTTTGTTAAACCATATCGATAAACTAATAATAGAAAAAGTAACAATTAAAGAACCAATAAAAGCAAAAAATCCAATTGAGTCAAAGCCCCCGATACTGCTAAAACCTAAAACAATTGCAGCAACCGCTCCAAGCCCTGCCCCTGATGATATACCAAGCAAATATGGATCTGCAAGCGGGTTGCGCATAACTGCTTGCATAACGCAGCCACTCACGCATAATCCACAACCTATAACAGCAGCCAATATTAAACGAGGCAAACGTAAATAATAAATTACGTCTTGCATTATATCATTACTAATATTTCCCATTATAATCTGCTGTAATAACGTAACCGTTTTTAAAAAACTAATATTAATAGTTCCTTTACCCAGCACATATATAAATATTATGAGACAACCTAAAATAATACCTGTAATACCTAATTTTTTCATTATATCCTCAATTTTTAAATGCTATAAATAATTTACCGTTATCTCTTTTCAAAACATCCGCCTCAACTTCATACATCTCGTAAATAAAATTACTTGTCAAAATATCATCCGGTGTACCCATTTTTAAAATATTTCCGTTTTTCATCGCAACAAGTTCATCACAATACATAGCAGCAATATTTAAATCATGCAACGCAGCAATAACAGTTAACTTGCTATTTTTAATTATATTTAAAAGCTGCAGCTGATACTTTATATCCAAATGATTGGTAGGTTCATCAAGAATTAAACATTCTGTTTTTTGCGTTAATGCACGTGCTAACATTACACGCTGTTGTTCCCCTCCGGAAAGCTGGTTAAAATTACTATTTCTATAATCATCCATACCAACCATTTTTAAACACTCCAAAGCAATAGCATAATCTTCTTCATTATCAGCTTCCATAGGTTTTTTGTAAGGAGTACGCCCCATTAAGACAAGATCTAAAACTTGAAAATCAAAAGCATAGTAATTATGCTGAGAAAGCACTGCTTGTTTCTGCGCGCTTTCACGTATAGAATAATCCGTCAGTAATTTACTGTCAAGATAAATTACACCATTATCGGGTTTTAGAACACGATATATAGACTTCAGCATTGTACTTTTTCCGCTACCATTAGGGCCGATAATACCTGTAAATTTATCTTTTTTAAAACCCAAAGAAATATTTTTAAGAATTTCTCTTTTTCCAAATTTTATACTTAAATTGTCTATTTTTATTTTCATTTTATGCCTCAAACTTGTAATTTTTCTTTAATAACAAATATATAAATAATGGCGCACCCAATAAAGCAAAAATTACACCTAATGATATATCAATACCCTTAATAAGAATTCTTGAAACAATATCCATAACAACAGCAAAAATACCACCACACACAACTGCAACAGGAAGCATTCTTTGGTGGTTGGCGCCAAAAATCAAACGTATTACATGCGGAACTAAAAGTCCAACAAAACCAATTGTTCCGGAATTAAAAACAATAAACCCTACAAGCAGTCCATTTAACAACAAATATTTTTTTACATAATTATTTAAATTTACACCTAATGATAACGCCGTTTCATTTCCCAACAACATTAAATTAAGTATTCGTGACTGTGTACAGAAATAAGCCGAAATAGCCAGTATAATCATAAGCAACAATAGCACATTAGAAATTTTCGCATTGGCTACGCTTCCCATAAGCCAGTAAGTAACAGCTTCCATGCCCTCTTTATTGCGTCCCAAAAAAGTTATAAAACTTGCAGCACTTGAACATACCGCACTTACAGCAATACCTGACAAAAGTAAATTTACTTCTCCATTGTTTTTAGCTGCATTTGGAAGCATTATTATAAAACATGAAACACCAAAAGCACCTATAAATGCACTTATACCTATTGCTTGTGAACCAAGAAAAGAATTTAAACCAAAAAAAATTGCGCAAGTTGCACCAAGTGAAGCAGCAGACGAAACTCCAAGAATGTATGGATCTGCCAAAGGATTTTTTATTATTGCCTGCATTATTATACCTGAAAGCGTCAACCCCGCCCCTGCACAAAAAGCTAGCAATATACGCGGCATCCTTAACTGCCAAACAACATCGCTCAATCCACGATCTATATTATCAGTAAAAACAAGTCCTGTTTTATTTAAAATTACTTTAAATATTGTTAACCAATCCAAATCCATAAAACCAAGTTTTAGTCCGCAAAAACATACTATTATAAGTACTATATTCAAAATAAGCAATATGAATTTATAATTATTTTTTAATTTAATAATGTTCATTTTTTATCCTGCAAACATAAATAGTCAAACAGATGGGCTAATCCCATCTGTTTGATAAATTTTAGTTTAATAGTGTAATTATAATTAAATTTCAAAATTAGCAGAAAGAACTATAGTACGTGGTGCACTTACGTTTAAAGAACTGCTGCCGGAACGTGCGCTCCAATAATCTTTATCAGTTAAGTTATAGCACATTAAATCAAATGTTACGGGAGTATTATTTATTTTTGTCTTATAGGAAGCACCTAAATCAAATTTAGTATAAGAAGGTACATCCAAAGTACCATTATTAATAGTAGTAGAATCAAGATAAGTCATTCTGCCAATAACAGACCAGTCTTCATCAGGATGATAAATAGCACCTACAGTTCCGGACCATTTAGATGCACCATTCACTGGATTATCTTTATTATCTTTGGCATTAAGATACATAACACCACCTATTAAATCCCATTTTTCTCCTAAATTACCCGTAAAGGCCCATTCAAAGCCTTCATTTTCCTGTTCACCATCAAGGCGCAGATATTTTTTACCATTTTCCCATTTATCAACGGTATTAGCCTGAGTAATTTTGAATGCACTAAAAGTATTCAAGAAATTACCGGTTTTTACTTTTACACCAATTTCATCTTGTTTTGTTTTAGCAGGATCGAGAATTTCGCCACCATTTTCATAATTATTATTAGTAGCAACCATATTCCCCATACCAAAGCTTTCTGTGTGGTCTGCAAAAACGGTTACAACATCCGAAAGTTTATAACTTGCAGCAAAAGTCGGGCAAATAGCATCAGATTCTTGGTTGGAGCCGCTTGCAGGTGTTTTATTAACCTTGTGCCCGTGCAAACCAAGTGTTACAGTTAATTTGTCATCCAATGCTTTAATATTATCAACTAAATGCCAGCCCGTCATTTGTGCTGTTTGGCTATGCGCAGGTTCATAAGAAGGCCTTGCCAAAGACGGCCACCAGTTATGTCCATAAAGATTACCTGTTCCTGTCCAATTGCCGTTACCATCATTACCAAAAGCTCCATTTTTACTTAAATTATAATCATACCAGGTTTTATCAGCCCCAATTAAATATTCATTTTTTACTGCTCCGATATTAAAATCACCTTTAACACCGACACCTAAGTATTTCTTAGTCAACGCTAACGGATAATTAGTCATACTTATATTGAAATTACCATATTTATCAATAACCGTAGGATTACCATCAATATAACCATACCAATCTTCACGGTGATAACCGGCATTTAAATATGCATTAATATGTTCACCAAGTTTTTGTTCATGATTTAATGCAGCAATAAAATTATCATATTCATTATAAGACCAATCCGGTTTATAAATTTTATCTGAATCTGGTGCACTCGGCAAAGAAGTTAAGCTTTTATCAAAAGAAATTGTACCTGGTCCGCCTTCATGCTCAGTATGGTCATAAGCGAGCAGCAAATTAGATTTAGAATTATCACTCTTTTGATCTAAATTAATAGAAAAAGCCTGCTGCGAAAGATTTTCACCATCAATAGCAGTATCACCGCTTATATTACTGGCAGTAATACGAATGCCGTAACGGTCATTTTCACCAAAACGGCGTCCTATATCAATTGCTTCCTGCATAGAAGAACCACCGCGGTAAGAAATTTTTAAATCAGAATTCCCTTCTGATGTTGCAGCTTTAGAGGTTAAATTAACAGTACCTGCTGCAGCTTCACTGAAAGCTGTTGCATTAACGCCCAAATTAGGACCAGAAATAATACTTGCGCTGTCAAACCAATAATAAGGCACATTTTCTTGGCAAAGCAAACCAGGAATTCCATTTATATAATAACTATGACCAGATTGATAGATACCACGAATAGAAATATCAGTATAAGTACCAGTTCTGTCAGTGCGAACAGAAGGATCTAATGATAAAGCATCACTTAAACCACCACTTGGTGAACTGAATACAGTGATTGTTTTATTACTCAGATTAGATACAGTCATAGGTGCACTCATAATATCCTGACTGCCCATTAAACCAACTTCTGCTTTTCCTTTAACAAACCCACCCGGCAATACATCCTTATCGCCTTCAACAGTAATACCAGCCAGCTGATGAGTTTGCACTTCTTCGCCAGCTGCGGTTTCCAGCTGAGCTACCTGCGGCTGACTTTCTGCTTCAACAGCTTCTTCAGCACTTGCATAGTTTACCATATTCATGCTGCTTACAGCACATAGCACTGCTAACGCAAGTGCTTTTTTACTACTTTTCGACATCAAAAACACCTCATAAAAATTTATTTTTTAATTTTGTCTGCCAAGCTTGCCGTGTTTCGCGTGCAGCCAAAATTAAAATCAGCTTTTTCCCTTAAAACAAAAAGCCTGTCTGCAAAATACAGACAGGCCTAATAATCCCTTGCATTCGCCTTTTCCGTCTTTCGCAGAATTTTACAGCGTCCAAATCAGGCAGTTCTTCTGGCTCTGCTTCATCGCTTGCCTTCCCGGTTCCCCAGTGACATAATTAAGGCTTGCTCTGCATTACAGCTGCGGGACAGCACAGGTTTTGCACCTGTTTCTCTATTAAGCGCTTCATGCACCTGATTGGTTCAAATTATTATTTACTTCACAAAGTTCTCACATTATGTCTCGCATTATAACACTATAATCTTAAATAAGTCAATTGATTTTATGATTTTTATTATTATTTGTATGTATACATCATTTATACCAATATGGGTATTGCATTTAATTTTTATTTGAGCTATGCTATTAGAAACGTTATAAGCGAGCTGCAGGTGCTTATGCTTAATTGTTAATCCGGTTAAATTCCGGAACGGTCACGCCGCTGTAAGAATTATTTCAAGTCAGTAAACTGCCTGCCGCAGTTCTGCTTCCTGCGAATGATGGGATAAGAACGCATTGTGTAATTTACTATGCCCTTTCTTATGCAGGAAGGGCATTATTTATTTTAGGAGGATGTTTATGGAATTTATCAGTCAAACTATTATGTATTTTCACAAAGGCGGTCTGGTTATGTATCCGCTGCTGTTTTGTTCTTTCGCTGTTTTTGCTATCGCCATTGAGCGTTTTTTGTTTTACCGCGCAGCGGACAGCGGTGAGAAATTTGCCGATGATTACTGCGGTTTATTAAAAAGTAATGATTTACAGGCTGCCGCTGATTTAGCCAAAAACACTCCCGGTGAAACTTCTGCCCTCGTTTTTGGTGCTGTACAAAACGCCCAGACACAGGACGATTTGACGGATTATCTTGAAAACGGGCTTGCTGTTTTTACTGCCCAGCTTAAAAATAAATTGGATTATTTAAGCATTATTGTTACACTTTCACCACTCTTAGGCCTTTTAGGCACTATTGTCGGCATGATTGGTGCATTCAGTATTTTTAATATCCAGGCAGGTGCGCCTATGGCTATTACAGGCGGTATCGGCGAAGCGCTTATTGCTACTGCTACAGGGCTTTGCGTAGCTATTATGGCGCTTTGCTGCCATTCTTACTTTGCCCACCGCATGGACGGCATACTTACAACAGCTGAACGCTGTGCTGCCGCACTTGCGCAGGCTAACAGAAGGGCCGGTGCAAAATGAAATTCCGCAGAAGCCAGAACAGAAAAGTACCGGAACTAAATATTATACCGATGATTGATATTATGTTCTTTTTACTGGTGTTTTTTATGCTGAGCACCATGTATATGATTGATTTAAAGACTATTCCTGTTAAGCTGCCTCAAGCAGCTAATGCAGCAAGTGATACATCAACAACATTTGCCGTCACCCTTAAAAATGATGGCACAATTTACCTTGGTGATAAAGAGACGGATTTGCAGTCGCTTTTAATGCAGGCTTCTTTAGAGCAAAAAAACAACAGCAATTTTGCTGTTGTTATACGTGCCGAAAAAGATATTGAATACGGTGAAGTTATTGAGCTTGTCGATAAATTTAAGGGAGCAGGCATTAACAGGTTTGGGCTTGCAACTGACGGGGCAGCAAAATGATGGATGAAAAGAAAAGGCGGAACTGGGGCTTTGCCGGTTCGGCAATTATACATATTTTAATATTTCTGATTGTATCATTTACTGGGCTGTTTCAATTTTCGCACGCACAAGAAAACATTGTTGAAGTTACGTTTTTCGGTGGTGGCGGAGGAGGCGGCAGTGATGATGCCGGTGTTATAGAAGAAGCAGAACCTGAGGCAACTGCTGCAGAGGAAACTTCTGACAACGATGCAATTTTTGAAGCAAATAAGGAAGAAAAACCTGCTGTTGTAAAAAAGCAGCAGGTAAAACCTGTTGTTAAAAGCAGCGGCAAAGGTAAAGGCACCGGACAGGGAAGCGGTACCGGCAGCGGTATAGGGCCGGGTTCCGGGTCCGGCAGCGGTGGCGGCCATGGCAGTGGGCATGGTACCGGTACCGGCAGCGGCACAGGTCCGGGAAGCGGTGTAACATCATCGCCGGCTGTACCTCCCCGTATTATAAAAAGTTATCAGCCGCCTTATCCCAGTGCTGAACGCAACGCCGGCGTAGAAGGCACTGTTTCCATAAGATTTTTAATCAGCACCGATGGCAGCGTTGAAGATGTAACCGTTACGTCCTCCTCAGGCAATGCAAATCTTGATAACGCTGCCGTTGCTGCGTGCCGCAAATGGCGTTTTACAGCAGCCAAAAACAGTTCAGGTTTACCGGTACGCTGCTATGCAAGTATACCGATTACCTTTAAAATAAGAAATTGATACTTTCCTCTTCTCCTCAAACACAAAACTCCCTGTTTCTTTTATGAAACGGGGAGTTTTGTGTTTATCCATGTAACAGCGGCAGCACCGTTTTTTCAAAATAACAGGCCATTTCTTCCGGTTGTTGTTTCCAATTGTCTTTTATCCACCACATCAGCATTCCCACAAAAGCATAAGTAATGTGGTTAATCAAAAAATCATCCGGCAGCCCGCTTTGGCTTTTTGCGCCTGCCAGCAGATATTTTGTAATATACTGATACAGATACTGTTTTAAATATTTTAAGAACAAACTGCTCTCACCTGTCAGCAGCGCCGCAACAGTTCTTTTGCTGTCGCGCAAATGGTACAGAATATGCACCGCCACCACATGATAGCCGCTGCCAGAAAGCGAAAAATCGTGTGTTTTTTCTGCTTCCAGCGCTTTTGAAAAAACATGGCTGAATAAGTCATCGCACAACGCTTTAATTAAATCATCGCGCGTTTCAAAATGGGCATAAAACGTACTGCGGCCAATATTTGCTTTTTCAATAATTTCCTGCACTGTTATTTTGTTATAACTCTTTTCTGTTAAAAGTTCCGTAAAAGCTTCAAAAATTGCCGCTCTTGTTTTTTGCTGGCGCCTGTCCACAGTTATCACCCCGGCACAAATTTATTAAAATGTCCATTAATGTACAGCATTGCAAATCTGTTTATTGCCGTACGCAGGCATTAATTACTATAATTATAACAGACATTAAGTTTTTTATCATACACTATGTTTGTTATTTTGATAAATAAGAGGTTGAAAATGCAGCTGACACACAAAAAATTTTTTACAACCAGTTTGCCCTTTATCCTTGCTTCCATTTCCGTACCGCTCATCGGCGCTGTGGATACCGCCGTTGTAGGCCGGTTAGGCAATTACCATTTCATCAATTCCGTCGCCCTGGGTTCGGTAATTTTCAGCACTATCTTCTGGCTGTTTAACTTTCTGGGGCTTACAGCTTCCGGTTTTGCGTCCCAATCGCTTGGGCGCAATGACCCCGAAGAAGAACTTTACGCCTTTCTGCGCGGAACCTTACTGGCAGCGGGCATAGGGCTTGTTATAGTAATTCTGCAAAGGTTTATTTTTGCCGCCGCCGTCTATTTTTTCAATCCGCCGCAGCAGACGCTGCTGTATATGCGGCAGTATTTTAATATTATTATTTTTACCGTACCCTGCGCATTATTTTATCAAACAGCACAGGGGTGGCTGGCAGGAATTATGCAGGTTAAACTGTCTGTCGCCGTCGGCCTTACCGCCAATATTGCCAACGTCGTACTGGCATTTATTCTGGTTTACGGCTTCAGCCTTGGTGTTGCAGGCGTTGCCGCTGCAGCCGCCATTGCCAACATACTGGCCTGCCTGCTTGCTTTATACGGCTTTTTTAAACACAAGCCATGTTCCCTGCGGATTATTAACCCTTCCCGCCTTTTTCACGGACCGGATTTTGCCAGGCTTTTAAATTGCAGCAGCCATCTTGCCATTCGCACCTTGTGCATGCTGATAATGATTAACACTTTTATGTCGCAAAGTTCGGCCTTCGGCGGTGAAATTTTAGCAGCCAATTCCATTTTAATGCAGATACAATACGTTATGGGCGATGTTTTTGCAGGCTTCTCGCAGGCAGCAGCAATTTATGCCGGTATCGCTGCCGGTGAGCGCAACAGCGCCCTTCTGACTGCCACTTTAAAAATAAGCGCCGTGCAGTCGATGATTGCGGCATTGGCACAATCGGCAGTTTATTACTTGTACCGCAGTGATATAATTGCTGTTTTTACACGTCAGCCGGAAATTTTAAACACAGCCTGCCGTTATGATTTATTTATTGCCGTATTCCCTTTGCTTTCGGCGCTGGGTATTGTTTATTATGGAGTTTTTAACGGCACTTTGCAGACAACGCCTATCTGCATTTCCATGCTGCTGACCGCCGCTGCTTACCTTACCGTCAAAACAACGCTGGTGCCAATACTTGCCAACAGCGGTTTGTGGCTGGCGTTTCTTGTTTTTTATGTGGCACGCACCGGCTTTTTGCTGATGTTTGTACCGTCATTTATTAAAAAGTTTCCTTACAATAACTAATAAATTTAAAACTCATATGCAGCACAACCTCTCATAATAATAAAGCTACATATTTCAGCAGCAAACGTATAAATCAGCATCAGGTCTTTTGGGGTATAATCCTTGATTATACTGGCCGAAATTTCTTTTTTTCATAAGATTTCTCTGATTTTTTCTAATAAAAATGCTATCAAACATCATATTTCTATGTTGTTATCCTTAATATCAATTGATAAATCAGCCTTCATACCGCCTTTAACCTGCTCATCACGAGCTTTATTGACAGCTGCTTTTAGTTTGTTAATGCTGTTCTCCAGTTTATTTTGCAGCGTTTGGTCATGCCCATGCTGTTTTTCAAGGTTGGATTTTTTAATAAAATCAGCTGCATTTTTGTCTAATTTATAGTTATATCCGGGCAACAGTTTATTATTTAATGCAAGCAGCTGTCTGCCCATTGCCTTCAGATTTTTATTGCTTTGCTTGAGATTATTAATGTATTCTTTGCGCACTTCATTCTTCTTATGCAGTGCCGCTTCTATTTCTTTTATGCCGGCAATGTGTTCTGGTTTTCGCAGTTCTGCTTCGTAAATTTCAAGTTTTGCTGCAAGATTTTTTTCACGTTCCAGTACATCGTTCTGCCATTTTAACAATTTATTTTTTTCATCATTGTACTCACGTTTATAATTTAATTCGTGCCATTTAGGCATCGGTTTTTGAGCAAACTTATCAAAGGCCGCGTCAAAATCTTTGCGTAGCTTCACAACTTTTCTTTTCTCTTTATCCAATTCCTTGCTTTGCCCTTTTGTATAAACCGACAATGCAATTTTGTGGATGCGCTCATCACTCAAAATAAATTTTTGTACCGCTTCGATACGCTGGTTATTCTCTTTAACTTTGTTGCCGATAGTAAATGCGGACGCATACAAACGGTTGGCAAATTTAGTTCCGTTAAGCGTAATTTCTTCCGGAGTTTTACCTGCCAGGTCTGCCTTCAGGCTGACAATGTTCAGCTTCTCCTGTGCTTCTAACTGGCGCAGTTCTTCGATTATTTTTTTGTATTTACGTATTTCATTGCAGGTTGTTTGTATTTCTTTTGACAGTACATACAGGCGTGCTTTATCTGATAAATGTTTAAACTGAAAATCCGGTTTTTTCATTTGTTTTTTCATCTGGTTAGCCAGCTTCGGCCCCAGATGATTTTGCGCCGGGCGGTCGTAAAAATCGTATTGTTCTTTATCATTTTTGAGCATGGCTTCGGCCCGTAAATCCTTTAATGATTTGCAGGAAATGCGAACATCCAAACCATTTTTTTCGTAAGTTTCGTTAATGATTTTTTCTAAACTTTCACGAACTTTTAAAACATTTTGAGGTCCTATTCCATTTTTTTGCTGTAAACCTGTCATCCTTTTTATAACCACCCCATTCAGTATTTTTTGCCTTAAAGTTTTTAAAAAACTGATAATCCGGTTTTATATTTTGTTTGTTTTCAATAATACGTTCGGAGAACATAATATGCGCATGAGGCTGCCTGTTTTTTTCATCAAGCGCTGCATTTTTTTCGTGGATTGCAAAACAATAAACTTTATTATTGCCAACATTTTCTTCAACGAAGCGCTGCACCAATTTTATATTTTCTTCGAGTGATAACTCATTTGGAAGTGCAATTTCAAACTCTGTATAGACGTTACCGTTCTTACGTTCATATAAATCCGCTTTCGCAAAAAATTCGGCAGGAGATGCAGACCAGGGCGGAAGGTTGCCGAATTGTTTATACACTAATTCTTCTTTTTTGGTTCCGTAAGCATAGTCGCCTTCGCGCAAAATATAATCGCTGTGAGCTTTTCCATTTCCGCTTTTTCCATTTTTTATACTGCAATGGTATGTTGCCATTTTGCATCTCCCTCCTTTCTTTTTGATTTACAGGTTTTATGTTTTTTTGATATTGCGCTGGAAGCGCGGCAGGAACGAATGTGACGATTTCGATTTTACCTTTTTGTAAAAGGTAAAGCGAAAACGGCGTAAGCCGTGAAGCACGGGTTTTAGGGCAATGCTCAAAACCCATAAGTGCGCCTCGATAAAATATCGAGGACTGGCATAAAAAAAGAGACTACCGCAATCAGGGTACACTTAACCCTTAATTAAACGATAGTCTCACTTTTTTTAATAATATTTATTGCAAATCAGAGACGCCTACAGTAGTAGGTATTTAATGCTTTTATTATAATCATTAGTTCTTATTTTTACAAGTTTTTTGTTTCGTTCTCTACTCCGCGCATTATTTGCGCCCAAGTTGATGGTGCTGTTTCTTCCATACTTTCAAGCACATGGGCATAAATATTAAGCGTTACGGTTACGCTGCTATGACCCAAACGCTCCGATACAACTTTGATATTTACGCCGTGTTTTAACAGTAATGTCGCATGAGTATGGCGCATACAATGCGGCGTAAATCCGTCTTTAACTTCGGCGGTCAACAGCATTTTGCGAAAATATCGGTCACGGAAATTTGAAACATCAAAGGGTTTGCCCCAAGTATTCGTAAAACAAAGATTAAATTCGTTATTGAACTTATCTCCGAGCATCGCTTCATAGGCAAGCTGATAATTTTTATAGAGTTTCAGGTCGTTTAGAGTGTTATCATCAATAGCAATTTTACGCTTTGATTTTTCCGTTTTTGGTTCATCAAAAATATCATCATCAGCTGTTTTGACAATTTGATTTTTGACTTCCACATACTTCTTTTTAAAGTTAACGCATGACCAAGACAAACCGCGCAGTTCGCCGATGCGCATACCACTAGCTAACGCCAAATTGCAGAGATTATAAAAGCACTGTATGTAATATTCGGTGCCTGCGTCTCGGCGAATATACCGCGGACTTTTTGCGCCAATGTAGATATAATCGCCCTGCTTGACAACCTCTAAAAAATGCTGGACTTCATAGTCATCCATTACAACCATTTCAGTTTTGGTTTTGCGCTGCGGCTTTGTGCCGACAACCGGATTTGATTTTAAAAGCCCATTTTGGATGGCTGAATCAAGGCAGCTCTTTAAGTATCTGCGGCAGCAATTTACGCTTTCAGCAGCGAGGCCTTGCTGCTTTTTGCCGCCATTAAGACGTAAATCATTAAAAAAATTTTGCAGTTCTAAAGGGGTTAAAGTTCTTAATTTTCGCTCACCAAATTTTTCAATAACATAACGCAAGCGGTCTGAATAATTATCAAGTGTTTTCTTTTTAACGGATGGTTTTGTGATAACATCAAGCCATGTTTCTATCCACGTTTTAAGATTAATGTTATCATCGGCAAAGTAACCCTCGTCAACCAACAACTTAAAGCGGTCTACTTTCTTTTTCAACTCAATTTGCCGCTTTGCGGTTATTGTTTTAGGTTTTTTGACACCGTTTACTATGTACGTTCCTTTCCATGTCCACCGTTTATAAGTGTTATCAAAAAAAGTAGAGCCTTCACCCCATGCCCGGCGTGCCATTATACGTTAGCTGCCTTTATTTTTGACGATACAGCTTCATTAGCATTTTCGATAAATTGGTCAACCCAACTTGCAGGGATAAGTATGCGTTCACCAATACGAACCGTCGGTATTTCGCCACGCTTAATCATTAAATAAATAGAACCACGGCTGATAACACCGTTTCCAAAATACTCAACTAACTGCGAAACCGTAAAAAATTTACGTTCTTTCATTTATTTTGACCTCCTGTAATTGTTTCTTTAATTTTTGGCGCAAACGATAAGCTCTTTGTTTTATCGCTGCTTTCGATTGCGATAGCTCCTTTTCATTTTTTTGGATTTTCACAATTTTTTTGTTTTTTGTCTGTAGTTCGCCTCGTCCTGATGTTAACGCGGGAAAATCACAAAAAATAAATTTAGAATTATTATTATCGATTTTGATAAGCCCGAGTCCAATACAAAATGAAATCGTCATCATTATATTCGCTTCAGTTTCGTCGCCTAACGCAAGGCTTAATTGTTCCCCGATTGATTTAAATGCCGAATTATATATAATAATTCCGTTATTACTAATCGATTCGGTTAATAATTTTAAATAAATTACTAAAATTTTCGAACCATTTGAAGGTTCTTGCAGTTTACGTATTCTGGGGTCCGACCAAATATTTTTCGAAAGTTGCACGAATTTTAATTTTAGAATGAATGTCACCTCCATTTATGATATAATTTATAAAATAACAAAATCAGTAACGTTTATTTAAAATAAACACTTTATGTTGATATTATATAGTTTATTTTAATTAAACGCAAGGAGTTTATTGTGTATAATTGTGAACTTTTTGCAAACAACATAAAAAATATTAGGGAAGTCCATGGCCTATCAATGAATGATTTAGCTTCTTTAATGCATTTTAAAAGTAAAGGCACTATTGGACAGTTAGAAACACAAAAAGCGCAACCATCTTTTGATTTCTTGCTTAAAATGAATTCTATATTTGCTTTATCTATTGATTGGTTAATAGGAATATCTAATCAACCATATACACATGGCAGTTTACTTAATGCAGAAAATAATATTAAAAAAATAATTTCTGATAACAATAAATTAGAATTCTCGTTAAAACTATTACCAAATTATTATACAGATTTATCTGAACGCGAAAAGCAATATTCTTTATCTATCCGTGCTA
>ERZ780137.426-NODE-426-length-36776-cov-4.460499_pt1 | contig 36776 bp, 31 predicted proteins | sample MGYA00511020_ERZ780137 | MGnify/ENA primary metagenome ERZ780137 (study PRJEB29588, sample SAMEA2157917) | human gut metagenome | biome: human gut; feature: human-associated habitat; material: faeces | place: Denmark | collected 2008/2010 ... | reverse complement strand
TACGACGCCCTGATTAACAGTCAGGTGTTCTACCGGCTGAACTATCGGGGAATTTCACTGTGGTGCTGACCACATATGCTATTATACGTTTTTAATGCGTTCTTGTCAACACTTTTTTTAAAAATTTTTTAAAATTATTTTACAGCAATTTTTACAACTATTTTCTGCACTGCCGAAGGCTCATTTTCAGCATTGCAGCCGGGGCGGTGCAGCTCCCACGGAAACAGCACTGCAAAGTCGCCTGCGTTTAAAACAACATAGTCTTTTTCTTCAATGTTTTCAAAAAAGAGCAGGTCGCGTTCCTCTGCGTAATCCTCAACTACTTTTACATCAGCAGTGCGCGGCGCAAAATAAATCTTTTCCATTCCTTTGCCAAGGTACTGCACATCTATATATTTGTTGTGCGCTTCCGGCTTTTTGGTGCTGCGGTCTGCCGTGGTGTAGTTTTCAACATTGGCATACATTTTTTCGCCGTCCAGCACATATCTGCCGTCCGCAACTTTGCTGAAATCAGCAGCTGCCAGATATTCCAGCGCTTTGCGGAGGTCTTCGCCTACATAAGGAAGCAATTTTTCGATATCGTTTTTATGTCCAAATATCATCTTCTCAACCTTCTTTCGTTAAATATTTGTTATATTCTGCGCTGCCGCTAAAAATCCTTTGCAAAAAGCCTGCTTTTATTATAAAATTGTGCATATCGCTATTTAAAGAAAGGACGAAACCGTGAGTTATTTAAATGTTACCAACGTATCACATTCTTTTGGCGGCCGCCAGATTCTGGAGAATGTGTCTTTTAAATTAATGCGCGGCGAGCATGTAGGTCTTGTCGGCGCCAACGGCGAAGGCAAATCTACCTTTTTAAACATTGTTACCGGCCATACGCTGCCGGATGAAGGCAAAGTGGAATGGCCCGGCAAAGTAACCGTGGGCTACCTTGACCAGCAGAGCACGCTGCAAAAGGGCATGACCATCCGCGAAGTGCTGCGCACCGCTTTTGACGGCATGTACAAAATGGAAGCCGAAATGCTGGAGCTGTACGAAAAAATGGGCGATGCCACTCCCGAAGAAATGGACAAAATGATGGAAACCGTCGGTGAAATACAAACCGAGCTGGAACACGGCGGATTTTATTCGCTGGACAGCAAAATTGAAGAAACCGCCAACGGGCTTGGTCTTGGCAGCATAGGGCTCGACCGTGACGTAGCAGAGCTCAGCGGCGGTCAGCGCAGCAAAGTGCTTTTAACCAAGCTTCTTCTGCAAAATTCTTCCATTCTGCTTTTGGACGAACCTACCAACTATCTTGACGTTGAACATATTGAATGGCTGACAAAATTTTTGCAGAACTACGAAAACGCCTTTATTTTAATCAGCCACGACATCAGCTTTTTAAATAAAGTAGTTAATGTTATTTACCACCTGGAAAACTGTGAGCTTACCCGTTATACCGGCAACTACGACAAGTTCCAGGAAATGTACGCCATTTACAAGGCGCAGAAAGAAGCGGCTTACGAACGCCAGCAGCAGGAAGTTGCCAAGCTGGAAGACTTTATTGCCCGCAACAAGGCACGCGTGGCCACTACCAACATGGCAAAAAGCCGCCAGAAAAAACTGGACAAAATGGAAATGATTGAAAAGCCGCGCGAAAAGCCCAAAGCGCATTTTCAGTTTAAAGAAGCACGCACACCGAGCCGTTACCTTGCCGTTGCCGAAGATTTGGTGCTTGGCTACGATACGCCGCTTACCCGCCCCGTCAGCTTTAAAATCGAATGCGGGCAGAAAATCGCCATCCGCGGCGTAAACGGCCTTGGCAAAACCACGCTTCTTAAAACCATTTTGGGCATTATTCCGCCCATTAGCGGCAAAATAGAACTGGGGCAGTTTTTGGAGCCCGGCTATTTTGAGCAGGAGGAACGCGAAAAGAACGAAAACACCGCTCTGGAAGATGTTTGGAACGAATACCCCGGCATGACCAACTACGAAGTGCGCGCCGCCCTTGCCGCCTGCGGGCTGACCAACGAACACATTACCAGCAAAGTATTTGTTTTAAGCGGCGGCGAAGCTGCCAAAGTGCGCCTGTGCAAGCTGATGCTGAAAAACGTTAACTGGCTGGTGCTGGACGAACCTACCAACCATCTCGACGTTGACGCCAAAGCCGAGCTTAAACGCGCGCTGATTGATTTTAAGGGCAGCGTGCTTTTAGTATCGCACGAACCGGAATTTTACGAAGACTGGGTTACAAGCGTCTGGAACATTGAGGACTGGACCACAAAAATAATTTAAAACTAAAAACAGCAAAGAAAAACCGGAGTAAACTTAATTACTCCGGTTAATTTTTTATCTCATGTTTTCGATGAAGTCTTCAAAAGCGTTAATCAAAATCGGATGGCCCGTAACTTTTAAATCGCGCAGGTAAGTACCGTAAGATTCATACCATTTTTCTTCCATTTCCATGGTAAGGCCTTCTTTTTTGTATTCTTCAATCATTTTTAAAATAAAGCGGTTGGCTTCGCCGGTTTCTTTGTTAACGTTAAGCGGAATGATGCGGGTTTCGGCATCATATGTTTCAACGGTAACATCCCAGCCGCCTGGTACGGGCGGACGGCGGGTGGCTTTAATTAAATAGCCGGGTGCAAAACCAACATAAGCGCCGCCAAGCGAATTATAAAGTTTTGCTTTGGTAAGCGGATAGCCGTTTTTGTTGCCCCATTTTACAATTTCTTCGCAGACTTCGTTATTATGAATAACGCTGGAAAATTCAGCAGTTGCCAAAACTTCGGACATAGTTTTTACCTCCATATCACTTAATATCTTTTATTGTACTTTATCCACGCGCCAAATTCAATATGCACAGCATTTTTTATGCCCGCTTTAATGTAATTTTTGTGCTTTTATTTTGTAAAGTTGTTTGCACTTTTGCTATATCCTATGCTAAAATAAATTAGCAACTGATTGTAAAACCATCCAAAATATCCGTTTACGGGTTTTAACGCAAATAATACGAGGTGAAGACTAATGAGCAGGCGCATGACCACTTCCGAAGCAATCAACGAAGCAAGGCGCTGTTTAAACTGTGCCCGTCCGCTTTGCCGCACGGGCTGCCCGATAGAAAACAATATTCCGCAATTTATCCGCGCTTTAAGCGAAGGCAACATCGGGCTTGCCTACGAAATTATCTCCGAGCGCAGCAACCTGCCCGCCATTTGCGGCAGGGTATGCCCGCATGAACGCCAGTGTGAAGCGCACTGCGTTTTGGCCAAAAACAAACACGGCATTGAAATCGGCAGTTTGGAAATGTTCATTGCCGATTTTGCCCACGAAAACAATTTAAAACCGCTGCCGCCTTCCACCGGCAAACGCGGTAAAGTAGCCGTTATCGGCAGCGGCCCGGCAGGCCTTACCGTTGCAGGCGACCTTGCCAAAATGAATTTTGCCGTTACCATTTTTGAAGGCCAGTCCGAACCCGGCGGCATTTTACTGTTCGGCATTCCGGAATTCCGCCTGAACAAAGACGTGGTGCGCCGCGAAATTAAAGAACTGCTGCACCTTGGCGTGGAAATTAAAACAAACACCCTCATCGGACCCGATTACACCGTTGACGATTTGTTCAACATGGGCTATGACGCAATATTCATGGGCACCGGCACTTCCCTGCCGCGTACGCTCAACATTCCCGGCAAAGAACTTACCGGCATTTTAACCGCCACCTACTTCCTGCGCATGGTTGTGCTTTCCGACAGCGGCAAACTGGATGAAAGCGAAACATTGCTGCATGTCGGCGATAACGTTATCGTTATCGGCGCAGGCAACGTGGCTATGGACGCCGCACGCACGGCAATCCGCCGCGGCGCTAAAAATGTTACGGTTGTTTACCACAAAACGGAAGCCGAGATTTCCTGCTTCCCCTCCGAATACGAAGCAGCCGTTAAAGAAGGCGTGCAGTTTAACTTTTTACAGCAGCCTATTGCCTACCTTAACAAAAAACAAATGCGCGCGCTTAACGCCATGCGCCAGAAAGCTTCCGAAAGCGATGAAACTGAACTTGCAGGGCTTTTGGTGCAGAACATTGTTAAAACGGAAGACGGGCAGTTTATTGAAGAAGGCGGCCAGGTTGCCCTGCCGTGCGACTGCGTAATTCTGGCTATCGGCCAGCGCCCGGCGGCAAGAATTGTTTCTACCACCAAAGGCATTCAGGTTGATGACCGCGGCTTTGTTATTACGCGCGAACGCCCCTACGGCATGACGACCCGCGCAGGCGTATTCAGCAGCGGCGATGTGGTACACGGCCCTGCCACCGTAGTGCTTGCCATGAAGGAATCCAAAAAGGTTGCGGCAGGCATTGCGCAGTATATCGACGCAAAAAAGCTGCTGGCAGAATGTGAAGAAGTACCCGAAAACTTAAAATAAGCAAAAAATTAACCACATTGGGTGTTATGCCCAATGTGGTATTTTTTATGCCCATAAGCCGGTCAGTGTAAATTTATCTACATCAGCAAGGCCTTTATCGGTTAAGCGCAGGTGCGGTATTACCGGCAATGCCAGGAACGAAAGCACCATAAACACATTCAGCCCTTCCGGCACGCCAAGTTCCGCCGTCCAGTAGCGCAGCTGCTTTAAGCGCCTGTTAACAAATTCCATGCGCTGGTCGCTCATCAGCCCTGCAAACGGCAGCGGCAAAATGGCTTTTACCTCGCCGTCCAAAGCTACAGCAATACCGCCGCCTTCTTTGCGCAGCGCTGCGGCAACCGTAAGCATATCGGCATCGGTGCCCGCCACAATTAAATTGTGCGAATCGTGCGCAACGGTAGAAGCAACTGCCCCGCGTTTTAATTTAAGCCCCTGTACAAAGCCAAGCCCAACATTGCCTGTTGCATGGTGGCGCTCAAACACTGCCAGCTTTAAAATATCACGCGAAGTATCGCTTACGGCCTCGCCGTTAATGCACAAAGGCTTTTCCAAGCGCGCTTCGGTTAAAATCTGCTCCGGCACAATGCGGATAACCTTAATATTTTTATCAGGCTCTGCCATGATTTTCAGCCTGCTGCTGTCCAAATCCTTAATGTTTGTTCCCGCAGCGGCGGGTTTAAGATAAGGCTCGCTCTCCCACAGCAGTTTGCCGTTCTGTACAACTTTTTTGCCGTTTTTAAATACAAACTGCGGCGTAAAGTCCTGTAAATTGGTCAGCACGTTAATATCTGCCAGATAGCCAGGCGCCAAAGCACCCCTGTAATGCAGGCGGAAACGTTCGGCCGTGTTCAGAGTTGCCATCTGCAAAAGCATTTCCGCCGGATAGCCGTGCGTAACGCCAATTTCCAGCATATAGTTAATGCTGCCCTGCGTTACCAGTTCATCCAAATGGCGGTCGTCCGTTGCCATGCAGCAGCGGCGGCTGTTCAGCGGCGTAACGCACTGCAGCAGTTCCAGCAGGTTGTGCGCGCCGCTTGCCTCGCGCAGCATTAAATAGCAGCCGCGGCGGATTTTTTCAATGCCCTCCTGCCAGGTTGTAGCCTCATGGTCACTTGTTACACCGGCAGCAAGGTAGGCGTTTAAATCGCTGCCGCTGATGCCCGGCCCGTGCCCGTCGCAAATACCGCCGCGCACCAGCGCCATTTTTTTCATTACGCCTTCATCGCCGTACAAAACGCCGGGGTAATTCATCATCTCGCCCAAACCAAGCACACGCGGATGCCTTAAAAACGGCTGCAAAGCATATGCTTCCAGCACTGCGCCGCTTGTTTCCATGCCCGTTGCCGGTACGCACGAAGGCAGCATAAAGAACACGTCAAGCGGCATATCTTCCGTTTCCGCAAGCATCCACTGCAACCCCTCCGTGCCAAGCACGTTGGCAATTTCATGCGGGTCGGCAAAAATGCCGGTAACGCCGTTTAACAGCAGCAGGCGCGCCAGCTCACGCGGAGCAAGCATTGTGCTTTCAATGTGCATATGCGCATCCAGAAAGCCCGGCGTTAAATATTTCCCCGCCATGTTGTATTCTTCCGCGCCCTTGTAGCTGCCGATACCGGCAATTACGCTGCCGCATACGGCAACATCGGCCGTTTCCCACTCGCCGGTAAAGCTGTTAAACACATTGCCGCCCTTTAAAACAAGGTCAGCCTTTTCCAGCCCGCGGGCAACACGCAGCAGCCTTTGTTCAAATTCTGCGTCACGCATAATCTTACCTCATGTTAATAAACTGCAAATCTACGCCGAAATCTCCCGCTTTTAAAGTTTGTATTACGGCCTGCAAATCATCTTTTTTAGCGCCGCTGATTCTTACCTGGTCATCCTGCATCTGTGCAGTTACTTTTAATTTGGTAGCTTTAACGGCGGCAATAATAGCTTTGGCCTTTTCTTTGGGAATACCCTGCAAAATATTCAGCGTCTGCCTTACAGTGCCTTTGGTGGCAGGCTCAACCTTGCCCAGTTCCAGGCAGCGCAGCGGAATGCCGCGTTTAGCCATGCGCGCACGCAGAATGTCGATAATCGCATTCAGTTTGTACTCGTCTTCGGCGGCAAGTTTAATGCATTTTTCTTCCAGCTCAATGCTGGCGTCGCTGCCGCGGAAATCGTAACGCTGGGCAATCTCCTTTTTGGTCTGGTTAACGGCGTTGTCCATCTCCTGCATATCCACCTGAGAAACAACGTCAAAAGAACTGTCTTTAGCCATTTATATAATCACTCCATTCTTGTATTGTGCTTATATTTTATCATAACAAATGCAATTTGGCACCTTTTTGCTTTTATAATGCATAATCTATAAAAGTAGTTATTTATTTTATAACTGACAACATGCAGTTATAATTTAGTTGATATCAAACTCTTTACAAAGAATATTAACTAAATACTGTGCAGTTTCTTTATCCAATTGAATAGTCTGACTAATCTTTTCAGGATTCTCACGTACAATGCGTCCATACATGTCAAACTGAACATACTTTTTGCCATTCATTTCAAACACCGTATATGTAGTATAAACTTTATCGTGCACTGTATTTCGATACTTTTCTATCTTTTTAATCCTCTCAAGACTAATTTGTGCCATTATTAAAAGTCTCCCCTTTAATTTCAGCCAACAATTTTTCTAAACGATTTTCTCGTTTCTTTTTCTTTAATTCACATTCCCAAATTGTTATAACGCGCCATCCCATCTTCTGCAGCTCAGCGGCATTTAGTTTATCTCTCTCAACATTTCTTTGAATCTTTGGAAACCAGTACTCTTGATTAGATGACGGCCAGACAAACCTTGGACAGTCATGCTTGTGCCAAAAGCAGCCATTTACAAAGATGATTGTCTTATATTTAGAAAGAACAATGTCCGGGCAGCCTGGCAGTTTTTTTACATTCTTTCTGTAACGAAAGCCTTTAGAAAATAGATATTTACGAACAATCTCCTCAGGCTTCGAATTTGTACTGCGTATATGAGACATATTCATACTTCTGACTTCTTTGCTGTGATTATCTGCCACTTTACTCACCTTCAGGCAAATTCTTTCTTAAAATTTTCGCCAACTTCTTTGCAATTGACTTGGCCATAATTGGCGGTACAGCATTTCCTACCTGCTGATACTGCTTATCCTTTGAACCGCAGAACACAAAACTATCTGGAAATGTCTGCAGCCTAGCAGCTTCTCGTACACTGATTGCACGATCCAAAATCGGATGAATCCACATAGATTTTCTTACATTAACCACCGTTCCGCTTGGTTCGTCATAGTTCAATCTTAGATAAATTGTATTCTGCGTACGCTCAGCATCTGTGTATGTATTCTTTTTTAACGCTTCATCAAGCGCATGAAAATTTTGCCCTTGTTTCAGCGCACGGAATCTCTCCATAGCAGTATCTGTCGTTTTTGTAATAAGATGATTTCGAAGAACATCAGTATCACGAAGACTCTTTGCGAGTTCATTCAAATCTTTCTTCGCTTCAATGTGAATACCATATTTGTCATCTTTAAGATCAAAAACTGGCTTAACATCTTCCAAATCACTAATTGCATCACGTACAGTTCGATATTTACCAGCACTAAACCTTCCCTTTGGAAGTGCCGCCTCAGAAGATATGCTGCGTTTAATGCCAATTACAACAAAACGCATTCGTTTTTGAGGTGCACCGTAATCTGCTGCGCAAAGGACATCACTGTCCAAAATATAATCGTTTTCCGGTGTTTGCAGAATTTTTTCAAGATAGTCATAAACAGCAAAAGAACGAATAATAGCCGCTATTCCATTTTCATCCGAATATGAATCTACAATAATATGATTTTTATATATCTCCTGAGCCTTGCTTAGCATTCGCTGGATCATAATAGCTGGTTCAATTTTGCTTTTAAGCTTAGATACATCTAAATTTCCATCGTAATAACTCAATACAGCTTGAAAGGCATTTGCAGAGACGCAAGAAATATGATCATTATCAGATAAATTCACATAATCAGCACCTAAAAGGCATAATTTATTTTTGTGTTTCTCAAGTGCTGATTTCATTTTGACAAGGTTCTTTGCCGCTTTGTAAATTACGTTCAATTCAAAATAATGCTGCTCCGGCCATAAATACTGTTGAATTTTCTGATAATCTTTGACTATCTCCAGCGCGCCATCAAATACATACTCTGCATCAAGCAAAGAAAGAGGTGCAGCTTTTACAGGAATGCCGCACTTCTCAACAACTTCAACGTCGCCCTCTTCCATGTAGAACCGATGAACATTAGACTTCAGCATACTAACATTCTCCATAACAAAAGCTTTTGGCTTAAGTTCGAGAATAGCACGAATATACTGCTTTACCAGCATATTATTTTGACTGACAGCATGGTTTTTTTGCCGGTTTGCATTAGAAAACCCCTGACAAGGAGGACCGCCTATAACTACATCAATTTCCCCATATTTTTTCTTAATTATCTCATAGTCTGCAGCACATACATCTCCCTGTACTTCTACCCCAGGATGATTTAAGCGATATGTTTCCTGCATAAATGGGCTATTCTCAAAAGCTACTTTTATATCATATTTTCTGGTCTGCATAAAGCCGAGGCTCAGGCCTCCTGCCCCTGCAAATAAATCAACAACACTATACACAATACACTCCTCTTTCTCCCATCAAAGCTTAAAGCCTTCTGACAATGCTCGGTCAAGAAGAGCAAGAAGGCGTTGACTTTGATAACCGCTCGGCATTTTATTAGGAATTTGGCATGCATATTTCAATGCCGCATTTTCATCAGGTGAAGCCATCCGTTTCTGAATTACAAATTTAGAAAGATTTTTCCACTGTTCTGCAGAATGCTCAAGCACCTTAATCTGCGCATCAGTTTCAGACAGCATCTTTTGGTCTTTCTTAGCCTCTTTTTCTGCTGCTTTTACCTCATCTTTCCCTATAAGAATATTTGAAATTTCAGAAGGCAAAGATAACTCTATTTCCTGAACACTATTCCAGCACCCATCTCTCTTACACCACTGCGTAACATTGATTGTTGGTCGGTTGGGATCGGTAATCTTATAAAATACTTGTTCGGAAATCTGCTCCAGAACATTTGTAATGATATCAGGGACACTTTGCCGCAGCCAAATTGTCTGCAAATCCAACTCCATATCCTTAAACTGTTTTTTGATAAGTCTATGAAGCAAAGCCAGCGAATAAGTAACAATATTTGCACGATAACCCTGTTCATACCAAGATTGTTTAGGTATAAGAGACTCTAAGTGCTTAAACAAAATAACCAAAGCCACTGTTTCAGTAAAATAGCGCTCATTGAATTGAGCATTATTATTCAGCCATGCATCATCAATCAACTCTGCAAATTTCATAAAGTTTGTCTGCGCCCCCTTACTGACAATATGAGGCATTTCGTTCCATGTATTGCGAACCTTAGCTAAATCAGTTTTTGTAATAACCTTATTTTTAGGGTTCTGCAGCAGAAACTTACGTTTTTGGGCAGGAGTAAGGCGCATCTGTGCCTGCAGGAATTGGCCTTTTGCTCGTTCATAAAACCACTTCGTTTCATATTGTACACCAACCTCTGCAGGAGCAAAAATTCTGCGTGAATGCTGCTCCATTCTGATATGAAAAGGATGTGTAGAAAAAAAGTCCGCATCCGTTACCTTGTTTTGGCTGTTAGAAGACCGAGAAATATTTCGTATAAGTTCAGCCGAACGATCCATGTCTCTCTCATCAATCTCTGTAAGCTTCATCTGCACATAAATACCACTCAGATCTGCTTTGTCTTTATAGCGAGTATTTGAAAGCGATGCCGTTGTTTGCCCTCCATTGATTATTTGAAAATCTCGCGCACTTACGATATGTGTTCCATCTGCCGAATGCTCAATTTCAACATCCATTGCTGTAGCAGAAACACCATTGTTGTATGCAAAAAACATAGAAGGGCATTTCAAAATAGTTTCTCTAATCTTCTTATTAACAGCAACTTTAGTAGACAAAAACGACCTAACATTGCCTTCCAAAAGCTGACTTCCATATTTATCATAAATATCTGCAAGAATCTTTCCAGGAATGATACAAAGATAACTGTTATAATCTGCAGTTGACGCACTGCTTGCTTCCAAACAAGGAATGCCTTCTGGTATATACTCACGGAAGTCTATCGCAATATTCTGCCGTCCCAAATCAGAGCAGCACACTCTAAACAAACGCTCGATATTCCAAATCTGACATTCAGCAGGAATTTCTCCGATATTAAGGTTATCCAGATTTTTAATTGTATCACTAATATCTGCATCAGTAAAAATAAGCAGACGGTATTTACGGATTCTCTCTTTTTCTAATCTTAGTAAATCAATTAAATCTGCACAAGGCGTACTCATTTCAATTTCCTTATAGAGTCTTGTGTTTAACGCCTGATCTGCAAAAAAGCACAAACGCTGAAAATTTGCTGAAGAAGCAGTCTTGCCCATTGTCCGTTTCTCAGTACCATCGTAGTCAGCAATGATCAAATTCATTGTATAATCAAACTCATCCAAAACATACCCATCAACTCGGTATATTTTTCTAGAAGACGTTGTACTTTTATAGAAAGATGGTATAAAATCCGGCAGTACCTCAGCTTCAATCAGATACCTAGCCATAGCTCCTACAAAAGCAGCGCAGGATCCCTCACCAGTTGCGGCTGCCTCAGCTCTCACATTTTCAAGAAAGTCTTTTCTGAACTCCTGCGCATCCATAGCTAAACCTCCACTTTCCATCCTTCAATGCCGGCTAAACTGATAGAATACTGTGCAGCAGTAATCTGCGGCATTACAACATCAGCAGTAAGTCTTGGAAACTCTGTATCTACACGAAAGCAAGCTTTTCCAGAACACACATACTTCTGTTCTCTGTATTCAGGCATATCGATATAACCATATCGCATCAGTTTACTCTCCAAAAGCGATAAAGCATCTTCGTCTTCACGCACTCGTGCCAGCGTAAGATCAACCTGCTCGCCGAGTGATACTGCGCCTCCTTGTTCAGAGCCGCACTTGTCAATAAACATAATGACTAATTCTCCAGGATCATTATTATCCAGCTGCTCTAAAGATGAAATTGTTACAGAAGAAGAAGCCTTACCGATAGACTTTACTTCATGCCAGCCATCAGCATATATAAAATCTTGATCTGCACCATCTGGGCCTAACCATCCCTGTATTGCAGCAAACAGCGGATACCCTCTATCAATTACACTGCAAAGATAGATTAACTCTCCAATCAGCCCTTTACGATTACTTTCGTCCATCAAACTTTTCCGCTGATGTTCCAAAAGCTTATTCCATTGCTTATAGCGTTTTACAGTGAGCGTAAGTGCAGATGATTCATTCTCTGCGGATTGAGAATAAGAAATCAAATCTGCACAAAGCAGTTCAAAAACGCTCTCCTGCTCTGATCGCATAAGTACAAATGAAAGTGCCCATCTTCCGTCCATGCGGCGCCCTTTGGAAACCGCAATAGATTTTGAAGTTTGAAGCAGCTCCGGTTCTTTCTCAGATACAATCACTAAAGTTTTCTGATCGATTTCTTTGTATCCAACATGCCAGCCCAAAGGATGCTCTACTTCTATCTGTATGTATCCACCATTGTAAAAGCTTATGGATTGCCATTTTTCATGGAGATATTCAGCAGTAATTTTCATTCGTCTTCTTCCTCATCAGGATCCATCCAGTTTCTAAGTTCAACCATATTAACCATGTAATTTGCAGTACGAACCACTGTTCCAGTATCCGGAAAACCAACACCCAGAGCAAACAAATACGGAGGCACATTTTTATTTACAGACTCTTTTTCATTTAAACGAGTCTGAACAATATGCAACATAAGCAGCGGCATGCGCTCTTTAATCAGATAGGCACTATCCGACACATTCTTGTTGCCATACTGCTCTCTGAATTTGCGTTCTGCCTCTTTAATTTCTTCCTTGGAAAGCCCAACTTTTGTACATCCGCCCGATCCGACTTTAACCTTAGTCCCACTGATTTTAATCATCTTATCATCAGCAATAACAGTACGGAGTTCGGTAGATTTAATCGGCAAAACTTCATTTCCGCATTTCAGCCCAGCCTCATATGCTGAACCTTCACCATCAGTAATGAGAGCAACATCCCATGATTTATTATCCATTTTCTCATCAATATATTCTGCCAATGCTCTTCCTTGAAATGCTAAGTGCCATGGGTGAGTTTCAAAATCCAGCAGCAGCTGTACAACCATTTCCTTCGAGACCCCGCGCCAATAATAAGGCTTCACCTTCAAATCACGCGTACCTGCTTCTGCAAGTTGATCAACAAACTCCTTGAATACAGTTTCATTAGATTTAAGAATATCTAAATTAGCCTTTAACTTAGGTGTTTCAAGAAGCTTACCGGAGACAGTAACAGGCCGACTCACCTGTGTAGCAGAACGCATTTTGTTGCGTGCTGTCGCAATCAGCGAGTTCGGATCCTGACGAACCTTTAACCCGAATTCCATTGGTGTCTGGTTTGCCAATTTCATCTTTGCAATTTCATCCTTAAGCTCATTAGTCGCTCTAGTTATATAACCATACCAGTCAATAGCCTCTTCGGACATCCAAATACGAAAAAGATCATCATAGTTTGGACGATAACCGAACCACCGTCCCATTTGCAGCAGTGTATCATACATCTGCGATCTACGATAAAAATAGCTGACACCCAAACCTTCCAATGTCAAACCTCTGGACAAACTATTGCCGCCGATTGCTATTACCCTGAGACCATCATCTTTATGATTAAAATAGTCCAAACTGGTTGCACCAGTCTTCTGGTTTACTGCCCGCACTGCAATAGGAGCAACCGCGCGATTGAGATATTTCTCGCATATTTCATTCCAGCTTACGCCGCTGATAGCTTCCAGTTTATGCTTATTCCACACTTTGTGAAGGTAACAAAGATTACTAATTTTTTCACGTTGATCAGAGGACAGTGCAGCATAGTTCTGCACATCAGACTTCATCTGGACAAGCCATTCATTTACAACCTCAGCAATACGATTTTGAACATCAGTAAACCTACTGACATGAATCATCATTGAACGATGCTTATTATAGTCACCGCGCAAATCACGTATCGCATTGAACAGCAGAAAATATGCCATAGCCTCATAAAGACTATGCGGAAGATCATCTACTTCAAGATCCTTTTTATGAGTAAAAGGAAAGAATAAATCCACCTCATCACGGCGCAACGGGATAAGTGCATCAGAAAAGCTTGATTCATCACCAAAAATCTTATCCGCACCAATATAATTGCTGGGAGGTGCCAGTGAATAGATAAAATCCCTAGGGAACAAATCATCTCCTATCATCTCATCTTCAGTTTCTGGATTAATAAAAATATTTGCGAAAGGTGTTGCCGTAATACCAAGATAAGAGGCCTGATAAAACTCATGCAGCAGCCTTCTGATGCATGCATTGATGGCAGCAGGGCAGTCTTCCTTGCTGCGAGTATTTACCGATGCATTATCAGCCTCGTCATCGATAAGCAGCATTGGAAGCATAATCTTTCCAGCAGCGTCATCACGGCTTTTAGACAGCCACTTAATCAAATTATTAAGAATTCTCTTGTTCTTTTTTACAACCAAAACGACCGGATCAGAAACACTTTGAAGATTCAAGTCATTGCTTTTTAAAACATTGATATCAAAGTCCTTAGAAACAGATGTAAACGCAGCTATACGCTTCTTCGATCCATAGCGGCCAACACCGACAGGGCGATTTTTTATCTCCTGTTCCGCTTTCGGATCTAAATAATATTCACTTTTACGGCCAGAAAACTCAGTATCCAAGCGAGACTGCGTCTGCTGACGCAGATTTTCCATCATACCTGCCAGAACAATAATAATTCTGTATCCTGTATCAGCAGCTTTATTGCTGATAGCCGTATAGTTTGCAGTTTTGCCAGACTGAACATCTCCTAATACAAGGCCGCGGCGCTGAAAAGATTCTTTGCTTTTAGGATCTCCCAACAGATCAACGATCTCGTCAGAAACTTTGTCCAAAGCAGCAGTAACGCGCGGGTTCCAGTGCTGAACTTCTTCAAGATACTTTTTATAACGTCCCCAAAAGAAGAAATCCAAATCGGCTCTTCTTGCTGGAAGCCAAGATTTATGCGGAGTATTTCTGTCATTTATAAATATACCAACATCCATCTGAATAACTATTGAAGCACGAAGCCGAACCAAAATGTTTTCAAATTCCTCATCAGTTACTGACCAAGAATTATTCACATTCGCACGCATTGTCTGCGCCAAAGCAAGAAACTCTACCTCAGTAGGAGGAACTTCTTTATATCTTGAGCTAACCGCCGCAGAAATTAAATCCTCCAGCATCGTAATATTGGGATTAAGCATTAGTTTTCCTCCTTTTCTTTTAATTCATAAATCACTTCAGGATACGCGCAGAAAGGTTCAATGTACTCAAGCTTTTCCAGAAACTCCATCCTGATAATGCTGCTCGGCATAGCAGAGAGCATCTGGTCTAAAGTTTTTCGAATTTCAGTTTCTTCTATTTCAGTATCGTTTTCTATTTTTTCGTCATTATTCAGATCAACATACAGCTGATTTAACGGAATGCTGCGTTCAATATATCGGAGCAAACTTTCCATTTTCACGCGTACTTCCGGTGCATCTGCAGCGATCTGCTCCACCAGTGGGTGATTCCGGTTAATCTTATACAAAACCCCGCTGTCAGGCGTTTTGAATCTCGTCCATACATGTTCTGCCGCATCTGTTATTTCCTTTTTTCCTCTAAATGTCCATGTTCGTTTGCTTTTATCTGCAATACAGTTTATTACGGTCTGAAGATTATTTCTTACCTCTGCTGGAGGAATCGCATGCGACTTTTTAATATCAAGCGTCCATAGATCGTCTAAATCATTCGGAATATCAACCATTACTCGTGCTAACTTCGAGAGATCACCTTGTTTCATCATGCGAAACCATGTACCCCAAATCAAAAGCCGCTTATTACGATACACATAAAACCCCTGATTCTTGCGAATGCCTTCTTTGCCGCCAAGCTGTTTCTTTTCTGCTTCAGTCATTTTAGAAATATGCGGCAGGATATATGGTTTCACCAAAATCTTTTTGCCGTTAATTATCAGCTTTTCAGTATCCATTGCCTGCGTGCTTTTCTTCAGTAAAAACGGATCTGCAGCCTTTATTTTTACGTTGTTGAATAAAATCTCCAATCGTTTAATACCAGCTTCACCTGATAAGTATCTGTGAAAAACAAGTCCCAAATGTTGTCTGACTTCATCCATTTTACGACCAAATGATTTTTCATAATCAATCTCGCCCATAAACAAGCGATCAAGCTTCTGCCATACAACCAATGTACCACTTTCTTGTTCTTTCAAATCAGCAATATGCGGAACTTGTTCGAGATCATCTTCATCAAGAACAAGAAGAGACCATGCACCTGTTTTAATTACATAATCCAAATCCCATCGTCTACCAGTTATCTTATCACCTTGTTTACTAACTACAGTAAGCATTCTGCACTGCGACAATGAAGCCGTTTTTAAACCCAATCCATAACGGCCCAAATCAGAAGCATCTCGTATATCCGTCGGGCTTTTGCTTCCATACTGCATTGCTTTATCAATATGTATTTCATCCATGCCTGCCCCATCATCCATAATGCAGACATAAGCATCATCAAGCGGGAAAAAATACAACTGGACTTTACCGGCTTTTGCCGCAATACTGTTGTCAATAATATCAGCAACAGCAGCTTCTAAACTATATCCAATTGCTCTGGTTGATTCCATAAGTACAGGAGCAAACGGAGGAGTTTCTTTAACCTGCATAATCTATCTCCTATTTCTCATTACTCGAACAATTTGTTATTATTTAGCAGATAACCTATTCTAATTATACTGAAACCCTATGTACAACTTCATACATTCGTATAACAAAAAGCAGAATCTAATCTGCCGTTTCAAATCAGAAACGCTGAAAATTTATCGAAGCAAAATCTTCACAGCCTCAATAATCTGTTCGTAAGAAATATCTTGCGCATAGGTAAATTGCTTGCGGTATTTCTCCCACATAGCACGCAGCTGAGAGCTTTCTTCAATGTTATGCAGAATATCCGGCACATCAGCAATTTGATCGGATGTTCCGCGATGCTCTGCTGTTGCATAAAGTGCCTGTACAAATACATCCTTGTTATATTTCTGGGTAGAAGCCAATATATATGCATCATAGAAATCTCTGGGACGGGTGTTGAACACGCTGCGACGCAGAATGGTTTCCACTTTTTCTGCCATAACTGTCTCAATATTATATGCCCACAGTTCGTATGACTTTTCTTCATCAAAAATCTCAGCAAAGTGATACGATACTGCATGAGGTGTAATAATATCTCCAGTAGATATATCAATACTCAGCGGAGTAAGCAATGTTTCAAACTTCGCCAGCAGGACAGCACGGTAACCGCCGTAAATATCGTCCTCCCGAATAGGAGAAATTGTACCGATTTCAAAAGTCACACCATCGTCAGAAGGCACTGCACAAATCTGTTCTAGAGCAGTCTGTATTGCCTCTGGTGTCAGAGGCAGATTTTTCAATGTAGTATCCAAATCCATCGTTGCCCGATTATCTAAACCTACAATAGCCGCCACCAGCATACCGCCTTTCAAGACAAACTTATCTTTGTAAGAAGACGCTGACAGTCTGACAAGCAGACGCTCAAACATATAGTTCTGCAAAATTACCTGAGCAGGAATATTTTTCTTTTTAGCAATATTTCGTATTTTTGCCTTCAGGCTCATAGCTTTGCTCACAGCAGTACCTCCAAATACTGACGCAAAACATTGGCAATCCGCATCTGTTTTGCATAAAAATTTAATTTATTTAAATCTTTTTTCGGACTGGCCGCATACAGCTTCAGCGCAGTCAGAAAAGTTTCCGTACCAATTTTATTACGGCTGCGGACACAATCACAAATGGTGCGTTCTAAATCATAGCACGGCACAATATTTCCAGCAGGAGTTTTTTTATCTATTCGTCCCAGCGTAAAAAGCTCCGTTTTAATGTAATACACTTTGCACTCAGCTTTAATCGCAGCCGAAGGAACACACCCCGATGGTGCAGTAATTGTATTTTCAAAGGGAGTACGATCAGAGATACCATGCAGGAACAATGCCGTTTCATGGGAAAAAATAATCTTGGCTGACCGCTTGCTGATAGACAGCAACTCATCTTCCAACTCATCCGGCAAAATGTACTGTCCTTTTACTATTCGATGAATTTTATTATTTTTGCACAGCTTGTAAAGCATAGCCTTAGATACGCCATACCTTGCCGCAATTTTAGTTTCAATGATTCCGCCATTTTCCTTTGAAATGGCAGTAAGTTCGGCAATATAGTTCATAGAATCACCTCGCTGTTTCAATACAGCAATATTATACTTATTATTACGACAATAGTCAACGACTATTAAAATAATCTCAAAATATCGTTTGTTAAATCATGACTAAAGTCAATAAATTTCGCAATAAAGCTAATAAACTAAATTTACTGTATATATAGACACAATCTATACTTCCCTCTTATCCTCTTGCATTAAATCATATTTAAGTCCAGAATTTCTTGCAATCGCTAGTATAAAACACGAAGTAAATTCTTTCCATTGATTGTTTTTACAACTGCGCAAAATCGTTTTTTCTGCAAAAGCATTTTTACAAAGAGACTTATTTTTCTTAAAAATATACATTTTATCGCAGGAATCCTTTCAAAAATAAATTTATATTTTTCATTAACAAACTTTAGTTCTTATCAATTATAGTATGTTGAAGAATTTTATTTGTGGTCTGCGACACAAAATTCTTGCGCAGAAAGTGTAAGAGACCTCTATTTTTATACAAGATCTATATATTATAGTCTGAAATAAATTCTGTTGCATCAGATTGTGCTGTCCTATTCGCATAGAAGTTAACGTGGCCAAATATAAAAAGAATTCACTTCAATACAAGTTTAGTGTTCAGAAATAAAGACACGTATACTCAAATAGAGATCGATAGATTATCAATGTTGATTATGATTATATACATAAACTAACCCCCGATACATAAAGTACCGGGGGTTTAAACAGCCTTCCCTCATTTGGCCATTAGTCGATAATGTTGTGCTGATATTCGTTGTACTGAGCTTTCAGTTTCTGCATAATTTCTGCCATTTCCAGCTGCAAATTGGAAGCTGCGTCAAAGTCGCCTCTTGCAAATGCTTCGCGGGTCATGGTAAACAGGCTCGGCTGCTCGGTAACGTCTTTAGCCATGGTGTTGCGCATTGCGGCGATTTTTTCCCACATTGCCGCATCATGCGTGGTATGGTTATCGTCGTCATGCAGTTTTTTCATCAGGCAGATTTCCTTATGATATTCAGGAATAATTCTGTTCAGAAGTTCCGTCTGCCAACGGATTAAAGCGCCTTTGGCAAAGGATTCGATAAATTCTTTTTTAAGAATGTTGCCGGTGGTAAGCACGGCAATTTTTTCCGGATAGTTTTTAATGGCGCACATGTTTTCCCAAACGGTTGCGGGCGGTTTGCCAAACAGGTGGGCGCGTTCTTCTTCGTTGTAGTCTTCAAATACGTCATGCTCGCTGCGGTATTCTCTGTCTTTTTCAAGGTAGAAGCCTTCGTCGCCCGCTTTTTTGGACAGCTCGTTTTCCATTTCCTTAAGTGTTTTGCCGGATTCCACGCAGGCTTTAATGCCGTCCAGCATGGAAATGTAGAAAGCTGCAATGGCAAGGTAGGTATTGGTATACGGGTTCGGGGAACGCATTTCAATGCGGGTTGCCATCGGGCTGTCGATATCGCGGATTAAGCCTGCCAGAATGGTACGGTTGCGGGAAGGTACTTCCGGGCTGAGGCCGAGCGAAGTTACGATGCAGACAGGCGCTTCAAAGCCGGGTTTCAAACGGTTCAGAGAGTCGATAGTGGAAGAAATGAAGGGGTTGATTACTTCGTAGTTTTTCAAAAGCCCCATCATGGAACCGTAACCAACAGCAGAAAGGAATTCGGTGTGCATATCTTTCGGTGCAAACAGGTTAACAACTTTGCCGTTTTTCATTTTGGCGGCAATGCCAACGTGGGTATGTTCGCCGCTGCCGGCAACGCCCGGAACGGGTTTTGCCTGGAAGGAAACTTCAAGGCCGTTCAGGCGGAAAATTTCTTTAACAATGATGCGCGCCAGAAGTTCGTTATCGGCAGTTTGTACGCCGTAGCTGTATTTCCAGTCTACTTCCAGCTGTTCCATAACGTGGGTCATATGGCCGTTGTCGTCAATCTGTCCGCGTACGCCGCCGCATTCCTTATGTCCCATTTCAGGCCCAAGGCCGTAGGCTTCCAGCATTTCAACTGTTTGTTCCAGCGCGGTGCGCACGTTGCCGCGGCAGCGCTGCCAGTATTGTTCCTGCATCATCTGCGAGGAGCTTAATGCTTCAATCGGAGCATCTTCACGCGGGGATTTTACCCAGAATTCAAGTTCGGTTGCGCAGGTGAAAATAATTTTTTCAATGTCTTCACCGCTGATATGTTCCAAACCTGCAATCTGAGGATGCTTTTTAAAGAGCTCCAGCAGTTCTTTTTCAACATAATCCAGAGTATCGTGCAGAATAGAGCGGGAGTCAACGCGTACGTTGTTGTGTACAAGGAAGCACGGAATACGCAGCGTGCCAACCATTCTGCCGGTGGCGGAATCGAAATGTTCGTAGTTATAGTCAATATACCAGTTTACGCTGCTGTCGATTTTCATATCAACGCGGGCGTTATTTAAAGTAGCAATGCCGGTAAGCACAACGGAGCTGCCGTCGGTCTGGGCAGCCATGCCTTCCAGAAAGCCGTCAATATCTTTCAAAAACAGGCTGATAGGCACTTTTTCGTCGGTATCGTTGCCTGCAAAATCCACACCCATAAAGGAAACGAATTTAATTTCCGGGTGCGCTGTTAAAATCTCGGTCAGTGTTTCTCTGTTCTGTTCTTCGGGGCTGATAACATAAAGCATATCTGGGTTCATCATTTCGGTCACCTGCGGCTTTGCGCCGCGCTCCTTTCATTTAATTAAAATAATTAAACAAAAATAAAATACAAAAGACCCTGCTACTTGGGCATACAAATAGCAGGGTCTCCATTGACCACGTTTGTATTATAACAAATAATTTTCTCCGCGTCCAGTAAAATCTTTCCGGTTTTGTAAAAATTTTAACGCTTGCCCAAAAAGCGGATGAGTATTTCCTCCAGCATTTCAAACTGCCTGCCGCCGTAGCGGATATTGGCGTTAAAATCTGCCAGTGCCAGCATAAATTCCGATAAGCCGTGCGCAGTAAAATTGCGGCACTGCTCCATTAATTTTTTTACGGCATAAGGCGACATTTTTAAAGCGGAAGCCGCCATTTGCTGATTCATTCCCTGCGCCGCCAGCTCTTTAACCTGCGCCAGACGGCGTACCTGAAAGGCAATCAAGCCGCTGACGGCTATCGCGCTGCCGCCGTGTTTCTTTTCGTTCTGCAAAAGCTCCAGCGCTTCGGGCAGGTTCTTTTGGGCAATGGCGTTTAAAAGCGCAAAGCGAGAAACTTCAGGCAGGGAAGAAAATACCGCTTCAACATCGGCTTTTGTCCAGATGCGCCGTTTGCCGCCGTAAACGTACAGCTTTTCTATTTCCTGCTCAAGCAAAAGCAGCGGTGCGGTATCGGCCGCGGAAAGATATTCCATTACCGTCTGTTCCGCATCATATTCAAAACGGCAGCCGCGTTTTTTGGCTTCGGCATCAAGCCACGGCTTAAGCTGGTACGGCTTCAGCGCCTTACATTCGCAGGCAGCGCCTTCTGCCGCCAGCATTTTATAAAGCCGCCCGCGCTTGTCTATTTTGCTTACGCTGATAAACACATGGCAGAACTCCGGTATGTTTGCCAAAATTGCTTCCAGATTTTCTTTCTGTTTTTTTTCGGCGGCAAAAATTTTATCGTCGCTGATGATGACGAGACTGCTGCCGCCAAAGAACGGATAAGTGTTAACGGCGGCATTAAGCCTTTTTAAATCCGTATCGCGGTCGAAAACGCTTATTTCCATATCTTCATCCGCCGCGCTGCCAAAAACATATTTTTTTATGCAGGCTGCGGCTTTGCTGCGGTAATAGTTTTCTTCGCCGTACATTAAAATAACGTTGGGCAGGCTTTCGCCTTTTTCCAGCATTTCTATCAGTTTTTCCGGTGCCAGTTCCATAAAATCACCTTAAAAAAATTCTTTGTCGTACCTATAACTATACCATTGCAGGCGGCCTTCGTCAAAACATACTTTCACCGCGCCAAGTTTATCTGTACGCAGCACTTTGGCCCCGGCGGCCTGCAAACGCTGCACGGCATCACGACCCGGGTGCCCGTAACGGTTATCCGCGCCTGCGGAAATTACCGCAAGCTGCGGCTTTGCCTGTTTTAAAAACAGCGGCGACGAAGAATAATTGCTGCCGTGATGGGCAACTTTTAAAACATCGGCCGGTTTTATTTTGGCAGCTGCCGCAAGTTCTATGTTTTCATCGGCGTCGCCGGTAAACAAAATGCTGCCTGCGGGTTCAGTTATGCGCATAATTACGCTGCTTTCGTTGCCTCCGCCTTCAGATTTTCCTGACGCCAGAACTTCAACGCGGCATTTGCCAAGCGTATATACACTGCCCTCCGCAGCTTCTAAAATATTTTGCGGCTTAATATAATGCAGCAGTTTTTGTACATCTTCCGAAGGTTTTTCCTGCGGCAGCAGCAGTTTATTAACTTTTACAAGGCGCGCAAGCCCTGCCGCTCCCCCGGCGTGGTCATGGTGCCCGTGGCTGAGTGCCAAAAGGTCAATTTGTTCCACGCCGAGATAACGCAGATACGGCACAATAATGCGGCTGCCGGTATCAAAGGTTCCCTGCAAGCCGCCGCAATCCACAATAATATTATGCCCGTCCGTTGTCTGCACCAAAGCGGCATCACCCTGCCCCACGTCCATAAAATGCACGGTAAACGGCTGCGGCGTAAAAATTTTATATGCCGCCAAAACAATTATGCTGGCCGAACAAATTGCTGCTGTGTACCTGCGCTCCGTTTTGCTGAACCAGTTACCATTAAACAGTGCGGCAAGCATTATGTAATACAGCACAAAGCATGCCGCAGGCAGGTGCGGAACGTTAACTGCCGCCGCAGGCAGCGCCGCGAGGAAACTGACGGCGTTAAGCAGAGGCTGCATAAAACTTCCGGCAGCGTAAATTAAATACGTACCGGCAAAAGGCAGGCACAGCCCGGCAAGCGCGGCTATTACCAAAATTTCCATAGCAGGCACAAGCAGGATATTAGCGGCAAAGGTTACAAGCGAAAGCTGGTTAAAATGCCATAATAATAGCGGTAAGGAAGCAAGCTGCGCCGCAAGCGTAATGGCAAACCCTTCGCGTACAAGTACGGGTTTTAAAAATTGCAGCCGCTCTTTAAGCTGCGGGTAAATAAATATCAGCCCGCCGGTTGCCGCAAACGAAAGCTGAAAACCTGCATCAAGCAGCCACAAAGGGTTATATATTAAAAGCAGCACTGCCGCCGCACAAAAAATATTGCCGCTTTGCGCCTTTTTGTAAGTACCGGCACCGGCAAGTGCCACCGCACTCATAATGAATGAACGCCACACCGGTGCGCTGCCGCCGCATAACAGCGCATACAAAAATAACAAAAGCAGCACCGTTATTATCTGCACTTTGCCGCGCCTGCCGATAATTAAAATTAAAAAGCCTGCCACCAGTGCCATGTGCGTGCCCGATACCGATAATATATGGGCAAGGCCGGTTACAGAAAATGCTTCACGCGTTGCTTCGCTTAAGCCGTCATAACCGCCGAGCGCCATGCCGCACAGCACTGCCCCGGCTTCGCCGTCAACCGTATCTGTTATTTTCTGCCGCAGCCCCAGTGCAAATAAAAAGAATTTATCGCGGATATCCGCTTCGCCCATAACCTGCAAAGCCGTCTGTTTTACGGACATTCTGCCCTGAAGGCCCTGCTGTAAATTCCAGTTTTCGCTGTTAAAGCTGCCGGGATTGGCAAAACTGTTGAGGCTTTTTAATGTGCCGGTAACGGCAGCGCTGCCGGCTGTAAAATTTTTAACTTTGGCATTCTGCACAAACACGCGTATATTGCCGCGAGCTTTATGCAAATTACCGCTGCCTGTTTGCAGCGCAGTACACTCAAGTATAAACCCGGTGCCTTTTTCCTGCTTTTTCAGCGTCAGCAAATCAACCTTGCCGTACACCGTTACCCTTTGCCCGATATAATTTTTAATATTCGCAGTGTGCGGCTGCATAGCCTTACTGCCTGCCGCCATGCCGCACAAGGTAAAAAATATAAGGGCTAATATGGCCGCGCCGTAAGTTTGCGGCTTAAATTTTGCCGCCGCTGACATAAGCACGGCAAAAACCGCTGCCAGCACGGCATAAACGCTAAAATACTGCGGCATTAAAATACCGGCGTAATCACCGGCTGCAAAAAGCACGGCTGCCGCCGCAAACCATGTTTTCATAAATCAAGCCAGGGCTGCATTTTCTTAAACTTTGCCTGCCCTATGCCCTTTACGTTCATAAGGTCCTCAATCTTGGCAAAGCCGTGGGCAGAACGGTATTCCACAATGCGCTGCGCCGTTACCGCGCCAACGCCCGGCAGTGTTTCCAGTTCTTCCGCCGTAGCAGTGTTTAAATGCACCTTGCCCATTAAAGCTGTTTCGCTTTCCTGCGCAGCATTGTAAGAAGCGCTGTTCTGCCCTGCCGCTTCCACACCGCTTGCAGATGTATTCGCAGCGGCAAGCCTGCGCTGTTCTTTTGCACTCAGGCGCGGCACATTAACCTGCATGCCGTCCTTACAGATTTTTGCAAGGTTTACTTTGTCCTTATTGGCTTCTTCCGTCATTCCGCCTGCGGCGGCAATGGCTTCCACGGCTCTGCTTCCGGGCGCAATTTCGTGCAGTCCCGGGTTTGCCACAGCGCCGCTTACATAAACAGTTATTTTAGCTTCTTCTTTTTCGCTTGCCGTTACGGCCTGCTGTTCAATTTTTAAAACATCAGCTTCACGCTCATGCGGCCAAAAAGCAGCCAGCAAGCAAAAAACTACTGCCACAGCAACGGCCATTATTTTTTTATTCAGTTGTGCCATCTGTTCAACTCCTGACAAAATAAAAAACTCCCCGGATTAAATCCAAGGAGTTTTTATAAATTTAACCTGTTACGGTTTTACAACGATATTAACCAGACGGCCCGGTACGCAGACAACTTTAACAATTTTGGAAGTGTCAACAGTTTCTGCAATATGCGGTTCGGCAAGGGCGAGTTTTTCCAGCTCGTCTTTGGTGGCAGCAGCAGGAACAACGAGGCGCCCTTTGAGTTTGCCGTTAACCTGCAAAGCAATTTCAATATTATCCACTTTCATGGCTGCTTCATCATATTTAGGCCATTTTTCTTCGTGGATGCTGCCTTCTTCAGAAATTACGCCGTGCCACAGTTCTTCCGTAATATGCGGAACGAACGGAGAGAGCAATTTCAGCAGGTTGGAAACAACTTCGTAAATAAGGCCGGCATGCGGAGTTTTTTCTGCTTCTTTATAAGCATACAAGGCATTAACCAGTTCCATCATGGCACTGATGGCAGTGTTAAAGTTAAAGCGCTGCTCAATGTCATCCGTTACCTTTTTAATGCTGGTATGCAGTACGCGGCGCAGTTCTTTGCCTGCTTCGCTCAGTTCTGCCGGGTTATACTGCGTAACTTTTTCTGCCAGCACATCCTGGTAGTGGTAAACTATACGCCATACCCTGCCCAGGAAGCGGAAGGAGCCTTCAACGCCCTGGTCGCTCCACTCAAGTTCTCTTTCGGGCGGCGCGGCAAACATAATAAACAGCCTTGCAGTATCTGCGCCGTATTTGCCGATAATTTCTTCCGGCGAAACAACGTTGCCGAGGGATTTACTCATTTTGGCGCCGTCTTTAATAACCATGCCCTGAGTCAGGAGGTTGGTAAACGGTTCTTTATAATCTACAAGGCCTGCGTCGTGCAGAACTTTCATAAAGAAGCGGGAATACAGGAGATGCAGAATTGCATGCTCGATACCGCCGATATACTGGTCAACAGGGGACCAGTAATTTACTTTGTCTTTCGCAAACGGTGCTTTATCGTTTTTCGGGTCTGTATAACGCAGGTAATACCAGGAGGAGCACAGGAAGGTGTCCATAGTATCGGTTTCGCGTCTTGCAGGCTTGCCGCATTTCGGGCAGGTGCAGTTTACGAAGCTTTCGGAAGTTGCCAGCGGGGATACGGCACCGGCGTCAAACTTAACATCCTCCGGCAGCATAACCGGCAGCTGGTCTTCCGGCACAAGCACTTCGCCGCAGTCCGGGCAGTAAATAACCGGAATCGGTGCGCCCCAGTAACGCTGGCGGCTAATTAACCAGTCGCGCAGGCGGTAATTTACGCGTCGTTTGCCAATGCCCATTGCTTCAATTTTATCTTTAATTGCTTCCATACCGGCATGCAGCTCCATACCGCTGAACTCGCCGGAATTAACAAGCACGCCTTCTTTTTCTTCGTAGGCGTCGGTCATATCTTCTAATTTAAGCTCTTTATCCTTGGGATTAATTACAACAATTTTCTCAAGGCCGTATTTATCCGCAAACATCCAGTCGCGGGCATCGTGGGTAGGTACGCCCATAACCGCGCCGGTACCGTAATCGTAAAGTACATAGTTGGTAATCCAAACCTGTACTTTTTTGCCGGTAAGCGGGTGGATGCAGTAGCAGCCGGTAAACAGGCCCTCTTTTTCAGATTCGCTGGAAGTGCGTTCAATATCGGACTGATTTCTTACACGGTCGCAGAAAGCTTTAATTTCTTCGGCTTTCGGGTTGTTTACGCACAGCTTTTCAACCAGCGGATGCTCAGCGGCGAGTACAACATAGGTAACGCCGTAAATCGTATCCGGGCGGGTGGTGTAAACAGGAATGCGTTCGCCGATTTCCGGGAAATCAAAGCTGAATTCCAAACCTTCGCTGCGGCCAATCCAGTTGCGCTGCATGGTTTTAACGCGTTCCGGCCAGCCTTCAAGAAGGTCAAGGTCTTTTAAAAGTTCGTCTGCGTAATCGGTAATTTTAAAGAACCACTGTTCCAGGTCTTTTTTTACTACTTCGTGGTCGCAGCGCCAGCATTTGCCGTCAATAACCTGTTCGTTGGCAAGTACGGTGTTGCAGGTGTTGCACCAGTTAACGGCCGATTTCTTTTTAACAGCCAGGCCGCGTTTGTAGAACAGTTCAAAGAACCACTGGGTCCATTTATAATAATCGGGTTTGCAAGTAGTTACCTCGCGGTCCCAGTCGTAAGAAAGGCCGAGGCGTTTCTGCTGGCGCGTCATATTGGCAATGTTTTCCATCGTCCATTTTTTCGGCGGAATGCCGTGTTTAATAGCGGCGTTTTCCGCGGGCATGCCGAAGGAATCCCAACCCATGGGGTGCAGCACGTTAAAACCGTTCATGGTACGGAAACGGGCTACAACGTCGCCGATGGAATAGTTGCGGACATGGCCCATGTGCAGGTTGCCGGAAGGATACGGGAACATTTCCAGCACATAAGATTTCGGGCGGCTGTTGTCCATCTCTGTTTTAAAAGTTTTGTGTTCTTCCCAATAAGCTTGCCATTTGGCTTCAATCTCATGGGGATTATACTTTTCCTGAATCATATTTTTCAACCTCGCAAATAAAGCTATTTATAGATAATACCCTTAAAATTATATAGCTTACAGGATTTAAAGTCAATTATAAATACCCTGCACCTGCATTAATATCGCCAAAGTGTAAAAAATATGATACAATCAAAGAAGATTTTACATAAGAAGGAGACAGCATGAGCCTTTTTGCTATTGGTGACTTTCATCTATCGGGCGAACCGCCTGCCAAACCAATGGAAGTTTTCAGCCCGAACTGGGAAAACCATTTTGAAAAAATACGCCGTAACTGGCTTACTAAAATTACAGAAACAGATACCGTAATTATCTGCGGCGACACCTCATGGGCCATGTCGCTGGAGGCTGCCATGCAGGATTTAAACCGCATTGCCGCCCTGCCGGGTCAGAAAATAATTCTGCGCGGCAACCACGATTACTGGTGGACTTCTCTGAAAAAAATGCAGCAGGCCACCGAAGGCAAATTTATGTTTTTACAGAACAACTTTTTTGCCTGCGGCGATGTTGTCGTCTGCGGTTCGCGCGGCTGGATTCTGCCGTCGTCGGAAGCGTTTACGGATGACGACAGGCATATTTACCTGCGCGAAGGCATAAGGCTGGAAAATTCGCTTGCCGCCGCCAAAAACGCAGGCTTTAACAAATTTGTTGCCGCCCTGCATTATCCGCCGCTGTATAAAGCAGACGAAGAAACCATATTTACGGAACTTTTTGCCAAATACGGCGTTGCACACTGCGTTTTCGGACATATTCACGGGCAGGACGCAGGCAATATTTTTGAAGGCGAAACCCGCGGCGTAACTTATAAGCTTGTAAGCTGCGATACGCAGAACTTTATGCCGCAGCTTGTGCTGCCGTAAAAGCCACCATAAAATTTTATCTTAAACCTTATTCCGCACTCATACGGGTGCGGATTTTTTATTGCTGTTTTAAGCGGTATGCCGTTATAAAAGGCTGCAAAACGCTTTCATCACGCGTAAACGTTACTCCGTCTTCAACAATCAGCCTGCCGTCGCAAAGGGCAATGCCGTTTACGGAAGCGCCGCTTTTAACGGTAATATCGTATTTTGAAAGCAGCAGCGCTTTGCCGAGCACGGCATTTTTACCTATTTCAATCTGCCCGTCGCTGATAATAACGCAAAAATCAGGCATTTTGGTGCCGTCAGCAATAAAAATGCTCATTTTGGAAACAAGCACGCCTTCGCCTTTGATGTTTTTGGAGCTTGACGCAATGCTTTTGCTGTAATTGCCGTCATCATAATACAGCGCACCGCCAAGCCCGTATTCTTCAAACGTGCTTTTGCTAGGAAAATCCATTTCCTTAAACGCGGCAAAATTTTTCACATCAAGGCTTTGTAAAATTTCACCAAGTTCACCGGCATAAGCAATGCCTTCCGGCAGATTTTCCGCGCCCTGCAAACTTTTACCGGCGGCAAGCGTATAACGTTTACCAAGTTCCGAAATTTGCTGAGGCAAAGCTACTTTAAGCTGCTGCAAAGCAAAAACTTCGCCGCCTGCTTCTGCCTGTACGGTGTATTTTTTTATGCCGCCGGAAGAGTTTTCTTCAAATATTCCTGCTTTAAGCGTGTAATTGCCGGGCTGCAGCTTCTGCGGCGGCAAATTAATTCCGTCTTCCGGCAGGCTGCCGTTTTCAAACCCGGCTTTTGCAAGTGCCTGCACCGCAAATTGCAGCTGGCGACGCAAAATACGCCTGCTGTTTTCTTCCGTTTCCTGGCGCACCCAGTACGCCGCCGCATGCAGGCATACCGCCGCGCACAAAATACCTGCCAGCACTGCTGTGCCTATGCCGCCGCGGCAATCCTTCAAAATTTTATTAAAAACTGCCATTTGCCAAAACATAAACTTCCGTAAACTTTTTGCTGCGTCCGCTTGTATTATCTTTAAATTCCAAAGTTACCTTAATTTTATCTGCGGCAAGCTGCTCCGCTTTTATGGACTGTAAAGTAACCTCCGCCAGTGAAAGCGGGTTTACGCCGCGCGTGGAATTATATTTAATTTCGCGTGCCAGCGCGCCGCCGCTGCGGTAAAACGTTACCTGCCTGTTGCCGTACACTTCGGTGCAAACAATTTTATCATTGCTGCCCGTTGTTATTTTTAACCTGCGGCTGTTTAAAAGCAGTTCGTGTTCAATAAAACTCTGGCTGTAACGTGCGGCCCGGTATAAAAGCAAGTCGCTTTTTAAATTTTGCCATGAAGCCGCAAAGGCAGAAAGCCCGTTATAAAAAATAACGGCGCAAATACCGGCAGCGGCAAGTGCCGCACAGGTTTCCACAAGTAAATAGCCTTTGTTATTCACCGCCGGTTACCACACTTGCCAGTATTTTTCCGCCGCTGTTTTTAACCGTTACATAATAAAACGCCTCTGTAAGACCGGGGCAGTAAAACTCAGTTTTTTCAACGGCAAGCCCTGCCTGCTGCAAAGCTGTTTCGTCATAAGCACCAGCGGCCGCATTAAACGCATCTGCCGCCGCGTTGCGCTGCACAATTAACTTTATGCCGCTTGTATATGCGCCAACCGCGCTTACGCAGACGATTACTGCCGCTGCCAAACACACTAAAACTTCCGCCAGCAAATAGCCTTTGCTGTCCTTCATTTAAACACAACCCTTCCGGTAACAGGCTGTACCTGCAGCCATTTGCTGATGGTTTTATCCTGACGGCATTTAATAATATAGTTATTGGCTGCCGAAGGCGCTCCTTCGCCGGAAAATTTCAGCGCGTTAAAATGCTGGTCAAAATATAACCCATTTTCAAACTTTCTTAAAACGGCAAGCTTGCCGCCGTAATAAATGCGGTAACCGCCTTTATCGGCATCCATTTCCAAACGGCTTTTGCCGCTCATATCGTAAAAAGAATACTGCTGCAAAGCTGCAATATCACCGGCAAGGCATTGGGCAGCGCGCTCTGCCTGCATTTTCAGCAGATACTTCTGCACGCCGCCGTAAGCGGGCACCAAAAAAGCAGCAGCCATTGCCGTAAGCCCTGCCGCTGCCAAAAACTCTGCCAGCCCGAAGCCCTTATTCTTCAGCGTCACTGCTGCCATCGGACGTTACCGGTTCACCGTCCGCATTTTTGCCTTTCAAAGTGTAAGTCAGCTTGTCGCCGGAAGGCTTGTACACAAGCTCCGTTCCGGTGGCATCCTCAAACTTCTTGCCTTTGGCAATGTATTCATCCACCAGGTCGCTTAAAGCGCTCGGGCAGGTACCGTTATCCATTTTATAAAGCAAAATGGCGTTATCAATTGTTGCCAAGTCGCTTTCAAGGCGGGCGTTTTTAGCGCGTCCGGCTGCGCTGTCAAGCGACGGCAAAAGCATGGCTCCCAAAACGCCTAACAAAGCCACTACCGCCAAAACTTCCAATAAAGTAAACCCGGCATTGCCGCGTAATTTTTTAAGCAAATTATAACCCCTTCCATAATCAAAATCCGGGCAGCGCGCCCGATAAGGAAAACATTGGTGCAGCCACAGCCAGAATAACCGCCGAAACAACCCCGGCCGCCACTGTTAAAAGCAGCGGCTCCAGTACAGTTTTTAAATTTTTCAGCGTATCGTCAAAACGGTACTGCAAAATTTCTGCGGCTCGCATTAACATTTCCGGCAGGCGTCCCGTTTCGGCCCCCACGCCGATAAATTCCGCACTTAAACTGCCAAATAACGGTTTTGCCTTTAATGCCGCCTCTGCCGGGTTAACGCCGCACAGCACGTCAGCGGCAAAAACTTCCGCCCTGCGGCACAGCCCGGCATCCCCCAACGCCGAGCCTGCAATCTGCGCCGCCTGCGGCAGAGGTATGCCGCCGTGCAGAAGCAGAGCCAGAACTTTGTTAAAGCGGATTTCCAGATACAGTTCTTTTTGCGCTTTAACAAACGGTATTTTAAATACAAGTTCAAGCAGCCGCTTTCGCCGCACCGCCGCAATTACCAAAAGAGCAGACAGTAATACGCACGCTGCCGGCATGTTGGCGGCTAAAAATTCCTGCACGGCAAAAAGCAGCTTTAAATACGGCGGAAGCTTGGCATTCATTGAAGCATACAAATCTTTAAACAGCGGCAGAACCTGCACTATAAATAAAACTGCCGTTGCCAATGAAGCTGAAAAAAGAAAGAGCGGATACAAAGATATATTTTTAAGAAAACGCTTCATCTGCACCTGCAATTTATAATATTCTGCCAGTTCTTCCAGCATTTCGCATAAAATACCGCCGTTTTCACCTGCTTCGGCCACCGCTGCAGGCAGTGCGCCCCATAACTCCTGCCTGTTTTTTATGCAGCCTGCAAAACTCGTACCCATTTTTAAATCGCGCTCAATGCCAAGGCAAAGCTGCTCCGTCTTTGTCGGCAGGCGCTCTGCCAATACGCCAAGCGATTTTAAAAGCGGCAGCCCGCTGTTAAGCATCAGCGCCAGCTGGCTGAAAAACACCGTTTTTTCTTCATCGGTTAAACTATTTTTAGTTTTGCTAAACTTAAACAGCCCCTGCTTTTTTGCCAGGGCACTTGCAGGCTTTTCCTGCTGCAAAAAGGTTAAATAACCATAATTGCTGCGCACAAAAGCCGCTGCCTCAAATTCGCTGGCAGCACGGTCAAAGTTCCCGCTGCGGCTCACGCCGGAAGAATCCACCGCTTTCCACCTGTACTGCTGCACCGCTGCACCCCTTTCCGGGTAATTGATATTCGCCGGTGCAGAAACTTTTCCCACAAATTCTGTTTTTATTTGTGAAAAATTTGTAAAATAATAAAACACTCCGTCAACGGTTTTATCCATACCGGAGTGTTTTATTATTTCATTTTATGTTTCTCAAACCAAACCCATCCATTTCCAGTATGTCGCGCCTAAAAGCATTATCAGCGCAAAGGCTATAAGCGTAAGTGGTATACCGGATTTTACAAAGTCGTTAACTTCAAAAGTATCGGTGCCGTAAGCAATCATGTTCTGCGGAGCGTTTACAGGCAGTATAAAGCCGAAGCTTACAACGTACTGCAAAATCATCGTCATGCCTACTACGTTAACGCCCGGCGTTTTAAGCTGCTGCAGTACGGAAATTATTATCGGTATAATGGCTGATGCAAGGCCGGTGGCACTGGCAAAGCCCATGTGGATAACGATAAGGAAAACGGTCATTATAGCCAGCACCATTAAAGTGGTAGAACTTTCCAGCGCGAAGATAGAAACTATCTGGTTGGCAAGCCAGGTTGCAGCTTTTGTGGAAAGCAGCGCGCTGCCGAGCGAAATGCCCACGCCGAACAGCACAACCGTGCCCCAGTTAATTTTATTTACGGTTTCGTTCCAGTGCATTACGCCGATTTTAGGCAGCATTAAAAGTGTTATCGCCACCATGGTACTGGTAGAAGTATCTATGCTATGCAAAACTTTTTCGGTAGTCCAGAAGAACAGCAAACACAGCGAAATTACCAAAAGCTTTAATTCGTCTACACTTATTTTTCCCATTTCTTTCAGCAGGCGTGTTACCGTAGCCTGCCCGCCGGCAATTTCATCAATTTCAGGCGGCATAATGTGCAGCATCAGTTTATAAAGCGCGGCCGACATTAGCACGGCAAACGGTGCAGCGGCAATAAACCAGTCCAGCCACGAAATATCAACGCCAAGCGTCTGGCTGATGAAGTTTACCGCAACCATGTTCTGCGCCGCCGCAGTTTTTATGCCTACATTCCATACGCTGTCAACCTGCGCCACGGTAATCATCAGCATGCCTGCAAAACGGCTTTTCAGCGGTACGCCGAAGGCTTTTATCATGCCCATAACAATGGGGACAAGGCAGGCAACGCGCGCCGTTGTGCTCGGCACAAAAAAGCTTAAAATAAAGCCGCACAAAATAACGCCCAGCAAAACGCGGTTTGCTTTTGCCCCTACTTTGGAAAGTATCATCAGGGCAATACGTTTATCAAGCCCGGTTTTGGTCATGGCTGCCGCCAGAAACATAGCCGCCGCCACAAGGCAGAAGGCTGTTGACGAAAACCCTTTCAGCGCCATGCCGAGCCCGGCACTTGTGCCGTACAGCTTACCTGTTGCCTCGTTAGGCGCAAACCCAACCAGAAGGGCAATTAAAACCATTATCACGCCCGCGCTTACAGGGTACGAAATAGCCGTTGTTGCCCAGACAATTACAGAAAACACCATAACCCCAATCATCCTGTGCCCTGCTACCGACAGGCCTTCCGGCGTGGGAAGAAGCACAATAACAGCCAGAACAGCAAGCGCAATATAAAACCCAAAGCGTTTCATAAAACCCGGCTGAGCCTGTTTTAAAGCAGTTTCCTTTCTCATAAAAACACATCCCCTCAAACAAAAATTGAAATAAAAAAGAGGCCTGCGCATTAAAACGCAAGCCTCTTTGCTTAAACAAATTATAGCACTTTCACGCCAGAAGGACAATAGTTTTTATTGTATGTATTGTTACATTCCTTTGTTATATTTAAAGCTGTCCAGCGTGGTATGAATTTTTTTGGCAAGGCTGTCAGGCAGTCCTTCAATATTAACGTTCAGGAAGCCGCGCACAATGGTTGCCGTAGCGTTGTCCTCGCTCATGCCGCGCGCCATAAGGTACTCAATTTCTTCGGGGTTAATGCGGCCAACGGCAGCTTCGTGGCTCATTTCGGCATTGCCGGTCTGTGCGTCAAGCTCCGGAATTGCCAGAATATAACCTTTATTGCTCAGCATCAGGCCGTCGCACTCCAGATGAGCGCGCACGCCTTCAACTTTGCCAATCATGCAGCCGCGGTTAATAACTTCGCCGCCGGTAGAAATGGTGCGGGTAATAGATTCGGCACGGCAGCCGTCCGCGTTAAGCACAACCCTGCCGCCGATATCAAGGTGCGAGCCTTCCGGCGCAACCAGAATGGAGTTCAAACGTGCAACGGCGTTTTTGCCGTTTAAGTTAACGGTCGGGTACATCTGCACATCCTTTGCTTTTTCAATTAAAACATAGTTGGAGATATACTGGCCGCCTTCTTCCACCATGGCAACAGTACGCGGGCGCACCACAACGTTTTCGCCCCAGCTGTGAATCATGGTAAAGCTCAGCTTGGCGTTTTTGCCGATATACATTTCGCTGATGCCGATATGCATGCCGTTTTCAACTTCATGAGCAGAAGTACAGCCGGAAATAATGCTCAGTTCCGCGCCGTCCTCAACAATAATAACATTGTGCACATGCTGCAGCTGCTGGTCGTGGCTGATGCACATGCAGGCCTGCAGCGGCGTGGTAATTTTTTCGCCCGCCTTTACGCGGATAAAATAACCCTGCTCTTTTTCAAGGGCGGTTCTTGCAGTATATTTATCGGTATCGGGCTGTACAGCCTTCCACCAGTATTTTTCCACCAGCTCCGGATATTTTTCGGCAGCTTTGCCGGTACTCATCAGTTCCAGCGGAGTTTGTTTTTTTACTTTAATTTCCACAGCATTGTTATCAAGCTGCACAAACGAAGCGCTGCGGCTTTCTTCTTCCGCCGCGCCGGTTTCAATGCCAACGTATTCCAGGCGCCAGCGCGTTGCTTCCGAAAGGTCATCTACGCTTTTAAGGCTGCCCTTATCGCTGTCGCTGTAAGAGCTTAAATCTATGTCATTGCCGTAAACGGCTTTTTTCTCAAGTGCAGCAGTAAGTTTTTTATTATCCATTATTTTTTCACCTCGCATTTACCGCGTTTCACACAGGTTTCATAACCTGCCTGCCCAATGCAGTTCAGTACGTCCAGCGGGTCACCGCAGGCACAGGTCATTTTTCCTTCATAAAGAATATGCGCATGGCTGGCTGGCACATATTTTAAAATATGGCCGGAATGGGTAATAATCAGCCCGCTGCGTTTGCTTTCCAGCGGATTGCAGTTTTCCCAGCCCTGGTTTTTAATGCAGCACGGCTTATCACAGCCCGCGCCGCCGCACGGTTCGGTATGCAGAATATAGTTTACGGCTTTGCCGACAAGGGCAATGTTTTCCAGGTCAACGCCGCTTTCCGGTTCATCCAGCAAAAGCAGGTCGGGGTTCTGCGCCATCAGCTGCAAAAGCTCGCAGCGTTTTAACTCACCGCCGCTGAAGCCGTCGTTAACGCTGCGGTCGAGGAAATTATCCAAACCCATCCATTTAGCCATGGTTTCGGCTTCTTCACTGGCTGCGCCGCAAATTTCCACCATTTTGCGCAGCGAAAGCCCGCGAATCGTCGGCGGGCGCTGAATCATTACGCCAACGCCGAGCCTTGCCCTTTCGTCGCAGCTCATATCTGTAATGTCCTGCCCTTTAAAATAAATTTTGCCTTCTAAAATTTCGTAACGGTTAAAGCCCATAATCGCACCAATAAGGGTGGATTTGCCGGTGCCGTTAGGCCCGAACAGCACATGGACTTCGCCTGGTTTAATATGCAGATTAATATCGTTAAGTATTTTACGCCCGCGTACAGCCACGGACAAATGCTCTATTTTTAACACTTAATTTACCTTCTTTCTTCAGGATTTGCTTTGATTGCGTTATCATTATAACACAGCTTCCAAATTAATTCCATACTTTTTTTGTAGGAATTTCTCCATAGCCATTTATTTATACATGTGCTACAATAATAACAACGCTTTTATTATAAGCAGGAGGTAACTATGCATCAATATCTTTTTTACATCGGCGATTTCCCAATCCGTATGTACGGGCTTGTTTTATGTATGAGCATTTTTCTGGCAACGGGCGTGGCCTACTTTTTAGCCAAGCAGGACGGACGCTGGCACCAGCACGTTCTTGATATCGGCATTTACGGCGGCTTTGCCGGACTTATCGGCGCGCGCCTGTGGGATGTGTTTTTTTTCGACTGGGATTACTACCAGCACCACCTGCTGGAAATTCCCTTTGTATGGCAGGGCGGCATGGCAGTGCAGGGCGGCATTATTGCAGGCGTGCTTACCGGCATTTGGTACTGCAAGCGCCATAATATCGACTGGGTTGCCTTTGCCGATATCGTTACGCCCTCCATTCTTATAGGGCAGGCGGTTGGGCGCATGGCAAACCTGCTGAACGGCGATGCCTTCGGCACCCCTACCGGCGGCAACTTCGGCATTTTGTACCCCGTTGGCACGCTGGCACACAAAACCTACGGCAGCCAGCCGCTGTGGCCTGCGGAAGTTTGGGAAGGCCAGCTGGACGTTGTCATTTTTGCCCTTTTATTAATCTTCCGCGCCTGCGGCCACGCCAGAGGGCAGGTTATGTGCCTGTATGTTATGCTGTATTCAGCCGTGCGCTTTGGGCTGGAAATGCTGCGCGGCGACTACGTGGAACCGTTCCTGTTCGGCTTAAAATCGGCGCAGGCAACAAGCTTGATATTCTTTTTAATTGCGCTTGCCGCCTTTATTTACTGCGGCGTAAAGGATAAAAAGCAAACAGCCGCTTCCAAAACTGCATCAAAAAATAATAAAAAATATTAAACTTATTATAAATGACGAATGATTAAAAATTTTTATATGTTCACAAACTGTTCAAATTCTTGCCCTTTTTATGTCAAATATATTTTGTATAATAAAGCCATAGCAAGTGAGAACTTGCTAAACCCT
>ERZ780137.403-NODE-403-length-37905-cov-10.059102_pt1 | contig 37905 bp, 38 predicted proteins | sample MGYA00511020_ERZ780137 | MGnify/ENA primary metagenome ERZ780137 (study PRJEB29588, sample SAMEA2157917) | human gut metagenome | biome: human gut; feature: human-associated habitat; material: faeces | place: Denmark | collected 2008/2010 ... | reverse complement strand
CAGAAGGTGCTGACAGCACTGTTGTACTTGGGGCGGCTGTGTCCCATCAGGTTCACAAAGCGATAGACCGCCACCTTTGCCCCGGTCTCCTGAGCATACAGGAAGAATAGTTCCTCGCCAGCCTTCTTGCTGCGTCCGTACTCGCTGTTGCCGAAACGACCAGCCAGCGTGGCTTGAATGGAAGAAGACAGCATGATGGTTGCCTTGTTGTTGTGCTTTTTCAGGCAGTTCAGCAGATCAGATGCAAAGCCGAAGTTTCCCTTCATGAAGTCTTCCGGGTTCTCCGGACGATTCACGCCTGCCAGATTGAACACAAAGTCCGCCTTCTGGCAGTACTCGTCCAGCTCCTCCGGCGTGGAATCCAAATCATATTCGTAGATTTCTTCAATATGCAATGCCGGGCGGGTCTTGTTCTTGCCGTCCCGGATGTTTTTCAGGTTGTTGCACAGGGCGGTTCCCACCATGCCCTTGGCACCTGTGACTAGAATGTTCATCCTATCACCTCTTTAATGTACTGCGGTGCAGTCCGAAATATCTGCGCCATCCGGCACGGTTGCATTATTGCAGATGGTGCAGTTACTGCCGATGCGAGTAAAGTTTCCCACAGTCGCACCGGTGCGAACAACGCTGTTTGTGTAAATTAGGGCGTAGTCCCCTAACGTCGCATCACAGTGGACCTCTGTTCCGGCATTCAGCAGAACACCGTCGCCAACGGACGCACCGTTCTGGACACAGGCATTTTGCAATATCACACAACCGCATCCCAACTTAGCGTATGGACTGATGTAGGCACTGGGAGCAATGATGTTGGGGAACGCATAGCCAAGTGCTTTTGCTTTCTCATACACCTGTGCTCGGAACCGATTATTGCCGATTCCCACCACCAGCAATCCATACTCCTTCCGCAGCTCCGGCAGATTAGCAAGACCGCCAACCACCGGAATGCCACAGATGTCAGTGCCCACAGGTTGCCCATCGTCTACAAAGGCACAGTCATATTCTATCATCGCTTGTTCAGCCACCATGCGGCCAAAGCCACCGGCTCCAACCAGCAGCAACTTTTCTTTAGACATTCGGGATGCCCTTCAGTGCATTCTGAACATACTCGGTGGTGAGAATCTTCTTGACTGTGCCTTCCACATCCAGACGCTCGGTGTTGTGGCTGGTGTAAGATTCATCTGCCATGGTATGTACTTCGCCCTTGACCACGAACTTGTCGTAGTTCAGGTCACGGTTATCAGCAGCAACACGGAAATAATGACCCATATCCTCACTGCGCAGACGTTCCTCACGGGTCATCAGGGTCTCGAACAGCTTCTCGCCGTGACGAGTTCCAATGATGTTGGTGCCGGTATCGCCGAAGAGTTGCTGGACAGCCTTAGCCAGATCGCCGATGGTAGAGGCATCCGCCTTTTGGATGAACAGGTCGCCGGGATTGGCGTGCTGGAAGGCGAACATAACCAGATCCACAGCCTCGTCCAGATTCATCAGGAAGCGGGTCATGTTGGGATCGGTGATGGTGATGGGATTGCCAGCCTTGATCTGGTCGATGAACAGAGGGATGACAGAGCCACGGCTGCACATGACGTTGCCGTAACGGGTGCAGCAGATGGTGGTGCCGCCACGCTCAGCAGCCACACGGGCATTGGCGTAGATGACGTGCTCCATCATGGCCTTGGAGATGCCCATAGCGTTGATGGGGTAGGCTGCTTTATCGGTGGACAGGCAGACGACACGCTTGACACCGGCATCAATGGCGGCGTGCAACATATTATCAGTACCGATGATGTTGGTCTGGACGGCCTGCATGGGGAAGAACTCGCAGGAAGGAACCTGCTTCAGAGCAGCAGCATGGAAGATGTAATCAACACCGGGCATAGCGTCACGGATAGACTGAGGATTGCGGACATCACCGATGTAGAACTTCACCTTTTTGGCGTTCTCCGGGTGCTTGGCCTGAAGCTCGTGACGCATATCATCCTGCTTCTTCTCATCGCGGGAGAAGATACGGATCTCCTTCAGGTCAGAGTCCAAGAAGTGCTTCAGAACGGTAGAGCCAAAAGAACCAGTACCACCAGTGATCATAAGGGTTGCGTTATCAAATGCAGACATTTTAAATTTCCTCCGTATTTATATTTATCAAGTCATTTTCAGACCGATAACCAACAGTTGAGTACAACAGAATGCAATTCATAAAGAGCAAGTTACCGTGTGGCTCTTTAGTCAGGATTGTTAAAAACATAAGAAGAGTCGCAAGTCTTGTAACAAATTTACGACTACCTGCTATTTGGAATAAAGCTTTAATCCATATCAAAACAACAGGAATTCCAAGCACCCCATATTCAGCTAAGTATGTCGTTATAGTTGATGTTCCTGACGATTGCAACGTGGAATTGAACTTAGCCACTTCAAAAGCATACTGAGCAATTCCAACACCAAACGGAAAATGATTCCATGCAATTTGCAAGTCAACAAGAACGGCATTAGTTCTCATAAAATTGCTGACATTAGATGTATCATTTAATTTTACAAGCAAATAATCGTTCAGCCATTGATCAATTACATCTGAACCTATCTGTCCAATAATAAAGATCAGAATAAGAACTCCGCAAAGCAGTACATTCCTTCTTAACGACAGTTCCTCATCTTTTCTATCAGTCAGTTTAATAATCAAGATCAGTGGCATCATTGCAATGCCCGCACCCGATTTTGTCATAATCAAACAAACGGTAAATAGCCCCAGCGTAATCCAATAATTTTTTGTATTCTCCTTTTTCAAGAAAGCAATTGCAATCGCCAGATATGTCGCAAACAATCCCGGCTCCCAAAACAGTCCGTGCAATCTTTCTGTCAACCCCGAATATGTATATTTAATAAAGGAGAATAGAATACCATTGACATAAACTGTTCCATTATAGTTTACCATTGTGGGCAGCATATTAATAACCGGCGTGTATTGTAGCGCATATCCAATCAATGCAAAGCATGATATTACAGCCATTACCCTAATATATTCTTTCTTAAAGTCATTCCAATCGCATACACTAACAATAAGCATCGCACAAAAGTACAAAATCACTTGCTTTCCCACAATGCTGGACACTCCAGAAGAAAATAGCACAATTGCTATTAGATATGCAGTCAAGTAGAAAGTTTTCCTACCTATTAACAATCCTCCCTGCAGCTTTCTTTTCCTTTGGAGAACTCCTTCGAGAATAATCACAAGAGAACAGACTGCCATTGCCATGATGGTCATTGTGCTTCCAAGTGTTGTAATAGAGAGAAAATAGCCGCTACAAAAGATGATTGTTAGAATAATAATCAAATTCAAACAATCACCTCCTCATTTCTTTTAATATTTGTTTCCACGACTTTGCTGTATCTTGTTTCATCAGTCTTTTCATTTTTGAACTAAGCAAGGATTTCAAAACAGTCGAATGCGGGGGACAAATAATATCGGCCAATTGATGTTCAACCGACTTATTGATTGCAATTTCATTTGGGTGTACAAGAGGGAAATCCAACTGCTTGGAAGGAATCTCGCAAAAGCGATCCGTCATGATATTATTTTTTGAATTTCCGCCATGAATCGAAAACTCATCAACCCCGATATTCGTTATCTGATTTCGTAACGGAACTACTCCATATAAGCCATTCGATCTAACCGACCACAGCATTTGATAGTCCCAAGAAATGAATCGTCCCGTTCTTTCATGTCTTTCAACTTCGTTGCGAACCGACTGGTATTGCCAGTGTGCCAGCCATCTGTTTGAATAGCTGCTATAAAACTTTCTTTTATGCGCCTCATCACGGAATGTACTTAACTCTCCATCATAGTACTTCAAAAATTTACCGCTCCATGATGCCCATCCACAAGGCAGCAAGTGTTGCGTAAAAGCATAGCTTTCCTTGCCATTCATATCGGTTACGTAGTTGGTTCCACATATCCAGAGAACTTCCGGTGCTGTTTCATATTTTTCCAGCATCTCGCCGGCGTACCTAAAGAAAGAAGTTTCCGGAAGATTGTCATCTTCCAGAAAGATAGCTTTTTCCTCTCTCTCGAACACCCACTTTGCGCCTTCACCAATATTGCGGTAAACACCACGGTTTTCTTCAGCGTAGTTTTTTACCACCTCGCAATCCCAGTTGATGAGAGCTTCCACTGTTTTTCTGCATTCGTGAGCCTGTTCTATCTCTTTTTCATTTCTGCCTTCATCAGCAAGTATGTATACTTTTCTAGGCTTTACTTCCGCCAGTCGCTGTATGATTCTTGGCATCGTATCGCATCGGCGAAATATTATAAGAACCACTGGGATATCAAACATCTTCATCCTCCATTTTTTCTTATTGAAGCATTCCCACCACTTTATGAGCCTGCACCTTAGCGTTCTTGTACTCCGTGACCCACTTTTGCGCTTTCAAACCAAAGCCGTGCAACTCTTCGGGTTCCTTGCACAAAAGCTCCTGCAAGAGCTGTCCCATCTGATTTTCATCTGTAATCTGATAAAAATAAGGAAGGTATTCTCTGGGGATGCACGGCAAGTCATACGCAACAAGTGGCGTTCCGGATGCCATATACTCCATATTTTTTGACGGGAAGGAATATGCCGTCCACTCTCCTTCTGCAGGTCTCGGATTGATCAGCAGTGTTGCTTTCTTTTCTTCCGCGACAATTTGCTGATTGGTCAATTCGCCGCAGTACTTTATCCGTGGATCTTTTTCTGCACACGCATTGATTTCAGAGACTGCACTTCCCTTGCCGTAAAAAAGTAATCTTGCATTTGCCTTATCTGTTTTCATAAAGGCTTTTAGCAGAGCTGATACGCCAAAGATATCTTCCAGAAGACCAGCCATCATACATACAGCTTCCGGATATTTGTTTTCAACCGTGTTTGGAATCTCAAGAACCGCCTGATCGACCATGCCTTCGACAACCACATAAGGCTTGTTCTTTTTGTTCAGGCGCTCATTCATCTTTTCTGTCAAGAAGATATATCCATCATAAACAGATATCATATGGTTCTTGATTTTTTGAGGAATCGCCTTGATTCCCTTTCGCTGATCACCTGCTCTGATTCCGGGCACATCCGTGACGATTCCATAGTTCTTCACAGATGAGCCAAAAGAGGAAAGCCATGTAGCAATGGACAGTTCCCCTAAAATTATGTCACATATAACGACTCCATCAGGGTTTCTCTGCTTCCACTTCCGAATCTCCTGCCATGCGTTCCAAATCGTCATCAGACGGTTTTTCTTTTTGCTGGCGTATCGTGGCAAATATTTATAGCGGATACCATTTTCCTCTTCGTCAGGTCTTGTCAGGTCGTTTTCTCCGCCTTTTACGATAATGCGCTGCGTCAGTGCATCAACCTCGCAGCCATTTGCAATCAAACCATCGACCAGCATACGATTGAATTTCTGAGAAGCATGGCTTGATGTTGAACCATACGTCTTAAACATCCTCTCGTATTCCTTTATAGAACACAAAGAGGATAAATAGAGTACTTTCATCATTGTTATCCTTTCGCCATTTTCTTGATCTTCCGCGTCACCCCATCTGGCAGCGCATACCACAGCTTTTTTAGGTAAAAATGCCTGCACCTCAGGTATTTCTTTTCGACAACTGCCCAGCCATCTGTCTGGATCTGCTGATAAATCGTTTTCCGCAGTTCCGGCACGTTCTCTTCATGTGAGTGGAGAATGGCCGGATTTTCAACCGCCACATCCTCCCGTTTTGCGATGTGATATCGGGCGTTTTGTTCAAACCGAGTCATAAACTCTTTGCCCTTCTGCGTGTTGACCTGAAATGCAGAAATACCATCATGATTATGAAGTTTCTGCTGGTATCCCCAGAAGTCGCTGATCGTATAATCTGTGAACCTCTCCAGTCCCCTGAACTTACAAGTATAACAACTATACCGGTTGAAATAGCCACTGATAAAGCCAAACAGATATGGACTCGTCATACCATGCGCTGTATACTTTTTGCCGTTTACACAGTACGATTCTGAAATAGCCCAACCATGTGCACTCTTATCACGACACTTGTACTGGCTCATCTTACCGTTACGTTGTTTCTCGCAACGCTCCCGATACGCATCAAAAGCCATCTGTGACGGTACACCATGGCATAAGAAGTCCATAGTGAGCAGATTATCATAAGGCTTTCGCAGAAAATTGAGCAGACCAGCGCACTGGCACGGTGTACCGGTAAATAGAACCATTCTTCCTGCATCCAGAAGTTTCTTTGTCTGGCTATAAGTATGCTCTGTGCTACTGGACAGATACTTGCTTCCCTGCATGGGTCTAAGTCCATCCAAAGAATCCGCAATCGTCAACACCGGTTCCATTTTTTCATTCCAGACACAGCCAACGACTGCTCCACCTTGTTGGATAACACTGTCTGCGACCAACCGGAATGCTCCACCAGAAGAACTTTCAAATAGTTCTTCCGCATTTTTACTCTGCAATGCGTATATATCCAGCGGTTCAGCTTTTTGCGGCGGATTCATCTCTGGGCAGACTTTCTCGCACAATTTGCAATCGACACACCGATTCGCATCAAGGGCGGGATATTGGAATCCCTCTTTATTTGGTTTCATGGAAAGCGCTTTTGTGGGGCATATCTCTACGCAGGCACCGCAACCGCAACATTTGCTCTCGTCTTGTGTAGCAAGATAGTTCAACATTTATAATTGCCTCAAACTTTCAATGTACTCTTTTGCCTTTTGACGTTCTTCCGCCAACCGAGTGTTGACATTTCCGTAATCAATAGGTTTCTCCGACTCTGCCAGCGCAGCATTTTCTGTTGAGACCAACCGCTCCTGAAGATTGGTAAGCGTGAGAAGACTCTCGATTCTGGAATTAAATTCATTTCTCGGAACGACCACAAAATCCCGTTCCAGATTAATGGAAAACGCCAAGCCGTGAAAAGAATTGGTCACGACAAAATCTGCGTTTGCAAACAGCGACAGGAAATCCGCCGGAGAACGATGGGTGAACAGCTGATCGACCATGGGCGGTTTCTTCATTTCCCACGAGATTTTGATCAGCTTCAGCCCCTTTTTATCCGCAATCTTACGGGCATATTCCGTTGCATGGTTATCTTCATTGTAGAGGAGCATCAGAATGAGATACGGTTGCTTTACCAGTCTGGGAGATGCCAGCCGGAGCCATTCGTCTTTTGTGAGCTGCAAAGTCGGGTCAATGAGCTGAACGCCATCATCTCTGCCAAGCTGATGCAGGACATCAAGTGCAGAGTCCTCCCGGACGGATAACTTTTTGTACTCCGCAATGAGAGGCTTCGTCTCAGCCACTTCCTTATCGTTGAGATGCGATTTTCCGAAGCTGGCCACAAAGGAAACCTTAGCCTTATCTTTCGGAGCAAAGGTCAAAAAGAACCCTCGGTCTACGCCTCCATTATATTGGCTGTTCCATGTCTGATCGCTGCCTGTTACATATATATCTGCCTGTGGAGGATTTTTCTCTAAATCCTCTGCCGTAATATATTGTTTTGTCAGGTGCAGGTTCTTTTCCACGAATTTTCCGAATGTCATTTCCTTCAGCAAAACGGAAAACACCTTAAAGAATCTATATGCAGTGCTGGACATTCCTTTATTACTTCCAGCTGCAGCAGTTTTCATAATTTGTTTCTTTGTTCTTTGCGCAGTTATATAGTCAATAACTTCCGCTTCATATCCAGCTCTCTCGAATACAGTCTGTGTGGCATACGCCTGCAAGGCAGAGCCGTAATTATACACGCGATGCAATGTAATAATGGCAACCTTCATTGTTTATTCTCCCTCTCTATCTCTACAGTCACCAATCAGCACACAGCAACTGCCGGATTTTATCTGTTTCTCATATAAACATCAAGAAGTTTCGCAGTCAGGTCTACCCCCACTATGCGAACGACCTTCTGAATCAGTTTTGTTTTTTTCGATGCTCCATAGCTCAAAACCCACTTGTAATCCTGTAAGAACTCCTTAGCGGCATTCTTTTCAGCGGTATTCAGTCTGCTGTATTCCCACAATAGAATCGAATACTCGTAGGCTACAAATGCCATCGCATACCCTGTTATCCTCGTGTGAGGGTTTCGTTGTTTATCCGTAAGACTGTCTGCAAAGTTTGACACAAATTTGCTCAATCCATGGAAGGAAGAACCGCTGATTTTACTTGTCATTGAACCTTCGCGATTCTGACGGTAGTAATAAAACGGACATGGAAGTGCATCAAACCTTTCTGCCTTCAAAAGGCAGTTCAAGCAGAGCGTCAAATCCTCAGCATGAGTCAAATCAATCGGAAACTTCAGATCATTCTCCATCAGGAACTCACGCCGGAACAGCTTTGTACATGCACTGCCCGGATATTTGGGGCGTGTTGCCAAATGCTGAAATACTTCTTCCTGGCTTCTGCCTAAAATCTGTGATCTGTCGATCTCATCTCCAAGGCTCTCTGTCGTCCCATCCGAGAAGAGCTTGTATCCTTCCATAAAGCAAATGTCTGCATCAGTGGTCTTGATCCAGTTAAGAATCTCTTTTACGCAGCCTTGCCCGATATAATCATCCGAATCAATAAAGGACACATATTCACCCACAGCCATTTTAAGCCCGGCATTTCGTGCTACTGAATGCCCGCTGTTTTTCTGATGGAGCACCCTGACATTGGTGTTCTTCTCAGAGAAATCATCACAAATCAGGCCGGAACCATCGGTTGATCCATCATCCACGAGAATCACCTCGCAGTCTGCTCCGCTTTGCTCAAGAATGCTGTTGATGCATTTTTTCAAATAGGCTTCCACGTTATACACTGGAATAATAAAACTCAGAATAGGAGACATCAGCAGCAACCTCCGCAAGCAGGCAAATAGCTATTTGCAAAAGGCTGCAGGGTTATTGTAAAGCTACTGCACTTTACCCCCCCCCGATTACTACTGCGTAGTCTCATATAAATATCCAGAATTCTCATAGTCGTATTAACTCCCAATATCTGCATCGTCCAACGAACTAGATGTGTTTTCTTTGTTCTTCCGTAGCTTAAAACCCAGCTATACTCATTTAACGTCTTAGCAGCTTCACTCTTGAATTCTTCTCCAATTCGGCTATACTGCCAAATCATAATTGAAAATTCATATGCCACAAAACTCATCGCATATCGCTCAATATTTCCCTTTGGCGTTTTATTTTCCGTCAGGATATTGACCGACTCCTCCACAAACGCTCTCAGCCCTAAGAATGATTTGTAAGTCACATTATTAGTAATTGAGCCTTCCCGCGCCTGTCGATAGTAGTAATAATCTATTGGCAGTGCATCGTAGGAGTCTGCATTCAAGATACATTGCAGGACAAAGCCCAAATCCTCGGATACTCTTCTATCATCCGGGAATCTGAGGTGATTTCTCTCCAGCAGTGCGCGACGAAAAAGTTTTGTACAAGGGCTTCCCGGATATTTGGAACGTTCCGACAGGTACTTTATTGCGGACTCCTTGCTTCCTTTGAGCTCTGCAGCATTCATCTCATCATCAAGCAGCTGCTGCTTGCCATCCGGAAACACCTTCTTGGCTCTCATAAAACAGATATCCGCACCGCCAAGAGTTATCCAGTTTAAAATTTTGGAGACACACTGTCCGTCCAAATAATCATCAGAATCAACGAATGCAATATACTCTCCTCGAGCGCAGTCAAGCCCCGTATTTCTTGCAGCCGCAAGTCCACCGTTTTTCTGATGAACAACCTTTACTCTCGAATCCCTATCTGCATAACCATCACAAATAACACCAGAACGATCCGGCGAACCGTCATCCACCAAAATGACTTCACAAGCATCAGTGAGCTGGTTAAGAATGCTATCTACGCATTCATTTATATATTTTTCAACCTTGTAAACTGGTATAATAAATGAAATCATTTTGCTCACTGTTTTTCTCCTCTTTACACCCTACTAAGTTTCTTCTTTAAGAAATTGGAAAATTTGTTCTCAATGAGATAATTTGCAATGCTCGCCAACACAACGCTTGATAGCATGATAATAGCAATTGCAAACATACTTTTTACAGAAAGGACTTTTAAGTCAATTACTTTTCCAACAATCAAAATCACATAATAGTGAATCATATAGAAAGAAAAGCTTATTTTACCAAGATGATTGATTGCTTTGGGCATTGCCTGTTTCTTAAAAGCCAGTACCAAGGAAAATAATGCCACTCCAGACAGAACCGCATTCCTGTAAATATTCAAATCACTTAGAAACATAAGTACCAATGCAATCGCAGCCAATACACCTAACAGGATTTGTCGTCTCGTGGTAACGTTCTTGTTCCAAACGGATCGAAGCGCATAAAATACGCCTATGCCTACTACGAATGAAATCCACCACGGTTGTGCCAAAATAAACAGAAAGGGATGCTCCGGACTAAACCTATACTGAATCATTAACAGCATCGTGCAAGCCACAGCAGCCAGTATTCCTCTGAATTTATGGCTAATCTTCATGCATAAGTCAAAAATGAACGTAAAGTAAACATCATAAAAAAGCGTCCATGCGGGACCTACCATCGGTCTTACTACATCTGCAGATTTCAGGGCGTGGCGAACATACGGTATGAAGAATAGCGATTTGATGAACTCAGGCGTACCCCCCCCGTTGAAATCGACGGAACAACCTGCATTGCTGCAAAAGTAAACGCCGTCATAATCCAGTAGAGAGGAACAATCCGAATCAATCTCTTCAAGATATAATGGCTGGATGCCCCCTTCTGGGTTGTATACATCATAAGAAAGGCGCTAATACAAAAGAACAAGCTCACGCCGGCCTGTAATGTAGCGATATGATCGTTGAATGTGCCAATATGGTATAACGCAATGCCTAAGGCTCCGACAACTCGTAATATTGAAATGCACTCAATTTGCCCTTCAAACTTCATCCGATTCTCCACGTATCAATTCTCCTCATACACCATAAATCGTTTTCATTGATTCCATTACCTTATGGATATCAAATACAGCCGTCTCATGTTTCACATTGCTCTGCTGCAGTGTTTCAATCGCTTTTGCAATTCCATCCACATCAGTCGGCTCAAACAAATCTCCTTGCTGTACCAAATCACTACTACCACGAATCCTGGTAGCAACTACCGGAAGTCCACTTGCCATTGCCTCCATCACCGCAACGGGAAGACCTTCTCTAAACGAAGGGAACAAGAACACGTCAGCCATCTTATAGAAATCGGCGACATCCGTTCTATACCCGGTGAGAATCACTCTGTCACCCACACCCAAACTCTGTGCCAATTCTTTATGTGCCTCCATCAGAGGGCCACGTCCACAAATTACATAGTAGGTGTTCTTGTCTCTCAATTTGGCAAGAGCTTCAATACCAACTTTGTGGTTCTTGTTCTTATTGACTTCACCAACAGAAAGGATCACTTTTGCATTCAGCGGAATACCAAGTTCTTTACGAATTCTCTGTCCCTTGTATACTCCCTGCAGGACAAGATTTCTTACCCCCCCCCGTAAATTTTTGACATTTCATCTTCCACACTACTCAAATCGAATTGTTTGATTTTTTGTAATGCAGCCGATGCCACACGGTTACGGAGAGCTGTATCACTCTTCATTTTGCTAATAGACTGTGCGACTTCCTCCGGTGTGTTATTGGCAAGCAAACCCGTAACGCCGTCTTCAATCAGATCCGTGTTGCCTCTGATGTTCGAGCAGACAGCCGGTAGTCCACAGGCCATGGCCTCCATCAGTGCCACCGGAAGCCCTTCCTGATGGGACATGAATACAAACAGGTCTGCGCAGTTGCAGATTTCAGAAATATCATTGCGATAACCCAGAAAATGAACATGATCCGCCACATCCAGTCCTTCTGCCAGCTTTCTCAAATCAGCCTCATAGGAACCTCGACCACAAATCACATATTCGATATGATTCAACTTGTCCAGCTGCTTCAATACTGACAGTGCCCGGATGACAACTTCATGATTCTTACGAGGAATCAGCTCGCCTACAGAAAGCAGCACAAAATCGTCCGCAGATACACCAATTTCTTTACGTTTCTGTTCCTTATTCACATACCCTGCATTGAACTTCTTCAAATCAATTCCAACACCTGGTACATAGCACACCTTGCCAGCTTTGAACGTCTTTGCTCGCTCATAGTCTTCCTTATTGATTGTGATAAGAACATCAGTATATCGGGAAAGCCACTTCTCAACCGGATAATACAGAATCCAGTTGATTGCTGGTGCACCTTTATAGAAATGGAAGCCGTGTGCGGTATAGAACACCTTCGTTCCCTTTTTGCGTGCCTGTTTTGCCGCCAAACGGGTTAACATAGCACCAACAGGAGTATGACAATGGATGATATCGTACTCGCCTTCGTCAATTATATGCTTCAATTCTTTATATGCCTTCAAATTGCCCGGTTTCAGCGGGTTGCGCTCAAAAGGAATATTATAGTAGGTATCACAATAAGGGATTACACAATCAGCCGGATTCTCATAATCGTTCCGTGCTGCGACCGCAGTCTCCCAGCCCATTTCTTTGAACATTTTGAGATATGGAATGTGAAACTCCATAATGTGCGTCTTTACAACGGTCGCAACAAATAATACCTTTTTCATCTACATTCCTCTCTCCGCATATCAAAGATTACAGCCCAGACTCATTCTCCAAGAGTCTGAGCCGTTTATTCCTTATAAAGCTCTACTAATCGTCCTCAGCAGTGTGAGTCACACTGCCGCTATGTCTTGTACCGCCACAATAAGCGTTTCTGCGGCAAATTCACGCTACGGTAACCGCCGTCTTTAGTCCTGATGACACCAACACTCGTTACGGTAGCCCCTGCCTTTATTCCAGGTTCCACTCATCTACGCTATTGTAGCGCCCCTGCTTATGCCGGATTACCCCACACGAATGAGCATCTCTGCGACCATGTGGTTATCACCATCACGCTCACATCCGACTTGTTATCTCCAAGACCGGGATAAAATCGCAGATGATGTTATCATCGCAATCTCACCGGACACCCCGAAACCGCTATGTAAAAGTCACCATAGTGTCGGTAATATCATCACAGTTCCATCTGGCATAAACCCACGAGCTACCGTCGCATCCATAAAAGTGCTTTTTCGGAGCGTAAAAGCCTCGAATTGACCTCGTTTTGCTCTCTCTCACGCCCATGGTCTCGGCATTTTGCACTATCATGAGTGCTATATTGCCCCCATGCAGGGCAATTCACCCGCTTTCCAGCTTAACGCTACTGTAAGAGCTGCATTTATGCCTGACTCCACTCTGGAATTTCTTCCAATTTTTAGCAGATTAAAATGTACAAAATCATCGATATTTAGTTGTTTTCTCCACTCATAGCAGTGGTTTGACCCTCAGAAACTCCCTCGGTACTTTCAGGCATAAACAGGATTTTCACCGTTGCAAACATGATTTTCAAGTCCTCGATAATACTCGGATGCGCTATGTACATTAGATCCATCGTCAGCTTGTCATAAGGCGTGGTGTTGTACTTTCCGTAAACCTGCGCATAGCCAGTCAGACCAGCCTTGGCCTGTAAGCGCAGTGCAAACTCCGGCATCTCCTCACAGTACTGAGCTGCAATTTCAGGGCGCTCCGGGCGGGGACCCACAATGCTTAACTCACCTCGCAATATGTTGAGGAGTTGGGGCAATTCATCCACGCGGCAGGCCCGGATCACCTTTCCGACGGGCGTGATACGGTCATCGTGCTCACCGCTGGAAAGACGGGCCACACCGTCTTTTTCGGCATCAACGCGCATGCTGCGGAATTTCAAAATACCGAATTCTTTTCCATCCTTGGTCAAACGAGTCTGCTTGTAAAACACAGGTCCGTGATCCGTTGCCTTAATGGCAATGGCCGTCACCAAAAAAATCGGGCTCAAAATAATCAGTGCAGCAGCAGAAATCACAATATCCAGCAAACGCTTGATAAAAAGGTACTCCGGCTGCGGATTGTAGCGGCCCACACGGAGCATCGGCAGATGGAACATGTGCATGTGGTGCGCACCGGACATGATCGTGTCGCCAATGCGGGGAATCACAAACATCGTGATGTTGTTTTCGACGCAATACTTCAAAATAATGTTGCGGTCATGGCTGTGGACGCCGCTGATAAACACCGTGTTGATGCCGTCCAACATAGACAAATTTTCAATACACTCTGCTGCCGTGGCCGTCGCTACGACCTTGTACTTGCCATCCAAGCCATACTGGCCAATCAGCTTTTCCAGACCTTGGCGCGTGTCATAGATTACAGCAGTAGCCTGCGGCGGGAAGGTCTTAAAGTACGCGTGGTGTGCGCTGCGAGCCCAGACTGCCGCCAGAATCAGCTGTCCAACTAATGCTGCCACACCCGGCAGGATGTTGGGCAGATGCTTGCTCAGCAACCAGATAACGACGTACATAATAAAGTCGCTGACTGCCGCCGCCAGAAACTGCGCATAGACGATTTCGGATATGCGGTACATCGACATTAGAAATGCGTCGTACACGCGACCAAACATGATGAAAAGCACAAAGAACAGTGCCACCACCAAGTAATCACCTCTTGCGTAAAACGGCGATGCAATGTGTTTTGCATAGTACAAATACCAGCACAGTGCAAACGGTATTGTCACCAGCACTGCATCCATAATTTTTACAAGCCGCAAAATCAGGTCGTGTCTAAACCTCGTCATGATTTCTCCTCAATCTTTTCAGCATGCTTTACCTGCCGTATCCTCATCCAGCAGTTTCCGTAATTTATTTGTCTGTTCGGCGCTTAGCCGGGGTGACTGCTTGCGCAGCAGGACCTTTTGGTCGTACAACCAGCGGCCCAGCCAGATGCCGTCCGCTGTTTTATATTTGGCCGGGATTTGCAGGTTGCCGTGCATTTGCAGATAATCCCACGCTAAATTGTACTTATGCTGCCACGGGTTAGACTTTTCCCACTGCATGCCGATCTTTTCCAGCAAAGTGACCCTCGCCGAAGTCAGTTTGCAATTGCTATTGTTCGAGCTTTTGTAGGCATACTGCTGACGGGCCACCCACTTGCCCAAAGCTATACCGTCAGGGGTTGTATAGCCGATGGGCACATTCAGGCTGCCGTTTTCCTCAAAATACAATTTGGCCGCTTCGTAAGCCTCGTTCCACTTGAAGTCTAAGTTGCTTTGCTCCCAAAGAATTCCAATGCTTTCCAGCCGTTCGGCCTTTTCAGGCTGCAATGTTCCGTTGGCATAAGTTTGTTTCTGGTTTCTAACCCAGACCCCTAAACGCAGCCCATCCTCTGTGGTGTAGGACACAGGCACAACTAAATTGCCGTGGTCGGCATAATACTTTGCCGCAGCAGCAAAGCCCTGCTCCCACTTTTCGCTGAAGGCATCCCAGACCATGCCGATGCTCTCCAGTTGGCTCACCTTCTCCGCGTCCAGCCTGCCAGCGGCCTTCTCGGTGCGCTTGTTGGAAATCCAGCTTCCCAGCGGGAACTCATCTTTTGTTTTCCATTCTACGGGCACTATGAGGTTGCCGTGCCTAGCGTAATATTGCGTGGCTTCATCATAGCCTTTTGCCCAGGCCAAGTCGCTGTAGTTGTCCCAGCGCATACCGATGCTGTCAAGGCGTTCAATCTGTTGCTGAGTCAGGCTTCCGGCACGCTTGCCACTGCGAACCTGCCGCTGAATTTGCAGCCACGCGCCAAGGCTCAAGCCCATGGGAGTCTTGTAGCGCCGCGGAATGTCCAAGTTGCCGTGGTCGGCATAGTAGATGCTTGCCTCGGAGAAGTAGTGATCCCACGTCGAGGACAGGCTGCTTTGCAGCTGTTCGAACAGCACGCGGCAGTCATGGACCCGCTCCACAACCTCAAAACGGTCAGTCACGACCTTATCACTCTCACCGTTGGCGTAGAGACGCTGCACGGCGGCAGCCATCTCATTTTGCAGACCGCTGATGCTGGACAGGCCCTCAAAGTTGTTGACGACATCCAGAATCAACGGTGTCGCGCTATCCCCTGCTGTCAGAGCGCGACCAATCTGCTGCTTGTAGATAATAGGCGAAATCGTCGGACGGAACAGAATGACGCCCGAGATGCCCTCGACATGGACGCCCTCATTGAGCATGTCAATGCAGAACAAAAGCTTTAAGTGCTTGCTGTTGTCTGCCTTAAAGGCCGCAAAGGCCTTATCTGTGGCGGGGTCATCAGACAGGGCTTTGTACACAGTAGGTTTTGTATCAATAGCCGCAAACCATTCCGGCACATGGGAAATCATCTCGTCCATGTGATCCTTGCCGGAGCAAAACACGATGTACTTGCCGCTTTTGTTGGTGATATGACGGGCAAAAACCTTGTCCAGTCCATCCGCTTGCTCCAGGGCACGCTTTAGAGCGTCCAGATATTTCTGGTTCGCCCGGGCTGCGCAGATTGTCAACTCGCGACTGATACCGTGCCAAGTCCTGCTGGTATTTAAAAACCGTGGTCACATATTTCGGGGCAGGCAAAATTCCCCGGACGATTGCCTCGCCCAGGGTCATTTCAGATGCAACATGACCATTGAACAGTTCCTCGGCCATATCGCGGTTATTATCGAGGTAGCGTACATTGGTGGCGGTCAAACCCAGCAGTTTTGCACGTGGGCAGAGATCCAACAGCCTTTGCGTGCTCTCACCCCAAAATTTCGCACCAATTCGATGAAACTCATCCAGTATAATGTAGGTGGGGTTCTGTTCGGCTATCTGGTTAAGCTGCTCTGGCGTACTGCACATCAGCTTGGCATACGTATAAAAGCGTACATTTTGAAGTGGGAAGTCCTGGTCTTGGTGCAGTAAGCTCTCCCGCTGGGTCTTGAAGATGTACTCGCTGGGGGAAAGCCAGATAATCATTTCATTTGGGTGAGCTTCAATGAGTTTGAACGCGATATAGCTCTTACCCGTACCGGTGGGGTGAACAATAGCAGCTTTGCCGTATTTGTCCATCATCTCGTACGCGGCCATGTAAGCATTCGCATTATGCTCATACAGATCCAGCGCCATATTGCCCACCCACTTCCTCGCAAAGTATTTTCCATTTTTATAATGGAGGATACCTCGCTTTTTGTTTATATATGTATAATCCATTTATAGTATAATAACACATAAGCCGACATTTTTCAAGAAATCATGTAATATTAAATTATACCGGATTTGAAATTGTCAATTTCACCAGATATGCAGAATTTTTTTTCGGCAAAGCAACCAATATGTGACAATTGTTATCAAATTACGACTTAGTACGGGGGAGGTTTCACATGGCAAGACGAGGAGAGAACATTCGTAAGCGTAAAGATGGTCGTTGGGAGGGTCGATATATCAAGGGCCGCAAGCCTGATCGAACAGCAATTTGGGGATATGTATACGGACACAGTTACACCGAAGTAAAAAAGAAAATGACAATGCGCAAGGCCGAGGTCAGAGCCAGCGCACTGTCGGAACAGAATCCAACATTTCAGGAGCTTTCTCATAATTGGGAAGGCTCCATTTCTTTAGGGGTCAAAGCGTCGACCATTACACACTATCAGTATACTTTGAAGCATTACATAATTCCTGTACTTGGCGACTATCGTGTGCAAGAGTTGGATGAATATACCTTAGAAAGGTCGTTACTTGAGATTATCACGCCAACAGACAACAGCCACAAACCATTAGGGGCGACTATGGCGCGCGAATGTCTTGTGCTTGTACGCCGCATTTGCCGATATGCAGCACACTTGCACCTTATGCGGTCACTTGAGATTGACGTTAAGATGGCAAAACCACCTATGGCTACACCTGCTACGCTCAGCAAATCTGAACAGCAATGCTTGCAGAGCTATGTTGAATTTGCCCCAACTACTCGGAAACTCGGTGCACTGCTCATGATGCAGATGGGACTGCGCATAGGTGAAGTCTGCGGCCTACAGTGGGCCGACTTTGATTTAGAACATGGCATTTTATCCATTGAACGGACAGTAAAACGAATTTATGTGGGTGCAGGCCAAACGAGGGTTGTCATTCAGTCGCCAAAAACGCGAAGCTCCGAGAGAAAAATCCCGATTCCTCACGGCATTTGGGGTATGCTGAAGCAGTTGCAGCAGAAAGAAAGCTGCAAAGCCTGGTTTTTGTCGGGCAATGAATCCAAACCTGTTGAGCCGCGTTGCTACCGGAAAAGCTTGCGCTGCTATTTAAAAAGTGCTGGCGTCACGGTAGTGAATCCGCATGCTCTGAGACATACTTTTGCAACGACCTGCCTGCAAGCAGGTTGCAACATAAAAACGTTGAGTGAGCTGTTGGGGCATGCCAGCTCGGACATTACATTAAAGCGCTATGTGCATACCTGTTGGGAGTGGAAACAGAATGAGATGAACCGCATTTTCCAGTAATTGATGGTCAGACAAAGGGGCAGTTGTTGCAATAACCACCTATCTTCGCTGTTTTATGGTATAAGTTTTCCATTATAAAAATGGAGGATACCTCGTTATAATTTTAATTGGCAGTTTTATCGCGGCCTGGCAAAAGACACCGTCAATCTGTCCATCGCCTGCTCATAAGTGTGTCCGCGCTCACAGCAAAATAAGTTTTGACACTTTGCTTTAAGTATACGTCAATGTCTGCGGCAGAATCTTTTCTAATCCGTTGGCTTCATTATACGATGGCATCCGCATAGAAGTGCCCCCGATCCAGACGTGAAAACTCCATCCTATGAATGTATCCGCTATCCATGTGGCGCAGCTCTGTTGGATCATCCACCCTCGGTGCATCCGTAATCGGTACTCGTCCCTCTGCGATCATTTGACCCAGCGCATCCAACCACTCGTGCTCAAAGTGCCCGATGCAGTAACTCTGAAATGATCCGATCTCGTCCAGTTCTGTGCAGAACGGATTCACATATTCATCTATTTCATTGAGGCTTTCTGGTCGAGCCATACGGACAACAGGTCCCATATCATGCGAAAAGCACTCCAATTCCTCGCCCCCCTCGTCTTCTATCGGCCTCTTTGCTGTGTCATCTTTTGCACACTATGAGAAAATAAACTTCTCATTTCAATGCAAACCTCTTGACAGGTTATTTTCCCATTGATATAATAAATGCGAAATCAGTTTTCCCATTCCGATTATAACGACATTCTTAGCTCTTGTCAATAACACATTTAGAGCAAACGTCCAGGGGAAACATCATCTAGGGAAAGGAGCACTAGCAATGAACTTCGGGGAAAAACTAAAAGACCTCCGCACGCAGAAGGGGTGGTCTCAGGAGGAACTTGCGAAACAGATGGGCGTAACCCGCCGTACCATTGGCGGTTATGAGGCCGGTACCACCTATCCCCGCACTCGCGATATGTATGCAAAGCTGGCCGAGCTGCTTGAAACGGACGTCAATTATCTGATGACCGAAAATGAGGCGTTTATGACCGAGGTAGGCTCCTTCTATGGGCGGCGCGGTCAGGCACAGGCCAGCGAGATTCTCAGCCAGACTCGTGAGCTATTCGCCGGCGGTTCTCTTTCGGAGGAAGATCAGAAGGCGTTTGCCATTGAAATGCAGCGGATCTTTATGGATTCCAAGAAGGTGGCACGTGAAAAGTTCGCGCCGAAGAAATACCGGAAGAATGCAGAAGATAACGGCACCTGATCTTCTGCCAGAAAGTTGGTGAAAGAATGACACAACTTCAAACCTTTGACGATACTCAAAAACTGATTCAAAAATATGGTACCCGTGACCCTTTTGAATTGATCGATGCGATGCCAAACACAAAGCTCTGGCCTGCCAGATCACTCGATGCGGATGGTCTGCGTGGCTTCGCTACGATTGTAAATCGTGTCCGATACATAGCCGTTAATCCTCACCTTCCCTACGAAGAGCAGCGTGTCATTGCCGGTCATGAACTTGGGCATATATTTGAACACTCAAACCACCTGCGGTGTCAGGCCATGCAGGATTTCGACATTTACCAGGCCACCGGCAGACTGGAAAGAGAGGCCAATTTCTTCGCCGCTGATCTGTTACTGGATGATGAGGAAGTGCTGGATCTGATTCACTCCGGCAACACCGACTTTTTCAGCGTTGCCAAAGAGCTCTGCATTCCAGCGCCTTTTTTTGCGTTTAAGATGTACAGCCTGATCCGCCGCGGTGAGCACCTCCAACTGCCCGTTGATATCGACAACCGCTTCCTGCAGGCCAAGCACTAAGGATCGGAGGTGACCCACATGGCAATACCCAAACGAATCAAGATCGAGCGTGTCTATGTAAAGGTCGCCTCGGAGTTTGATTCAACCGGCTATATGCAACCAACATCCATCACTTGGGCGGATGGCAGGACATTTCCTATCGAAACCGTCCGTGACTTCCGGCCGGCAGGAACCGCTGACAACGACTGCAATGGTGACTGTTTCACTGTCCTGATCCAAGGACAGGAGAAGCACCTGTTCTTTGAGCACATCGACCCTCGTTTCACCGGACGGCTTGGCCGCTGGTATGTGGAGCGAACGGCACAATAAGCTCATCCAACGAAAGAGTTTTATCAATGACCATCTTTGAGAAACTGAGTACACTCGCCGAGATTACCGACCAAGATGAAATGATTAAAGCCTGCAAGATCATTCCAGACGAGGAACTTCGTCTGGCTCTGGTGGTTCTTGCTCTGGCCTATAACAAGAACGAGCAAGCTAACCGCGAGATTTTCCATCAGCAAACGCAGGAAATCGATTCTCTTAAGGAAAAAATCAAGGAACTTGAAAAAGCAAGCAAATAACATTGCGAAATCCACCACGGAAAGGGAGTGACACAGCATGGCGCAGCGCACATATCTTGCGATAGACCTCAAGTCGTATTATGCCTCGGCAGAATGCGCCGCACGGCATCTCGATCCGATGACCACCAATCTGGTCGTGGCCGATGCCAGCCGCACAGAGAAAACCATCTGCCTGGCTGTGTCCCCATCCCTGAAGTCCTACGGCATTCCCGGTCGAGCTCGACTATTCGAGGTCGTGCAGCGTGTCAAAGAGGTCAACAACGGTCGTCTGCGGGATGCCATCCGGAACAAGACCGCTGTGTACAAAGATGGGGTTCCCTCTCTTGCGGCTGCGTCCTACGATGCCACTGCCCTCGCCGCCGATCCCTCTCTTGAAGTATCCTATCTGGTGGCACCACCCCGGATGGCGTACTATGAGAAGATCTCACGGCAGATTTACGGCATCTATCTCAAGTACATTGCCCCGGAGGACATCGTGGTGTATTCCATCGATGAGGTATTCATCGATGCCACCGCATACCTTACTCATTATAAAATGTCTGCCCACGACCTCGTCATGACCATGATTCGGGAGGTATTGTACACCACCGGCATCACCGCCACTGCCGGGATCGGCACCAATCTATACCTAGCGAAGCTGGCAATGGACATCACCGCCAAGCATGCTGCCCCGGACAAGGACGGCGTCCGCATCGCAGAGCTTGATGAAGAATCCTTCCGGTATCTGCTCTGGGATCACAAGCCGCTCACCGATTTCTGGCAGACTGGGCCCGGCACCGTCCGCAGGCTGGAAAAACATGGCATCCATACGATGGGTGAACTGGCAAGAGCCAGCATTCACTTTCCTGAGATACTATATAAGGAGTTCGGTATAGATGCTGAGATCCTTATCGACCATGCTTGGGGGCTGGAACCCTGCGGGATGAAGGAGATCAACGCCTATCGTCCGGAAACCAACAGCCTGTCTGAAGGTCAAGTACTCTCCTGCCCTTATTCCTATGACAAGGCTCGAATCATCGTCCAGGAGATGACCGACAGTCTGGTATTCCATCTCACGGACAAGGGGCTGGTCACGGACAGCCTGACACTGGACATCGGCTATGACCGGGAAAACTGTGACAAGGGCATCTATCACGGTCCTGTCCACATCGATCACTACGGCCGCACTGTTCCGAAGGGTGCCCACGGCAGTACACGACTGGACAATCCGACCAATCTCAGCAGCCAACTGATGGCCGCTACCACAGAACTGTTCGACCGCATTGCCAACAGAAATCTGACTGTGCGGAGAATAACAATCGCAGCAAACCGTGTGGTCAAGGATCAGGGCATCTTGCAAGTGGATCTGTTCACTGACACCAGCAAGCTGGAGCGGGAGAAATCGCTACAGGCGACCATGCTCGGTATCAAGAAGAAGTTCGGAAAAAACGCTGTTCTGAAGGGCACCAACTATCTGGAAGGAGCCACTATGCGAGAACGGAACGGTCAGATCGGCGGCCATAAGGCTAAATAACGAAACAAGGAGGATTCCATGGCAGACTTCAAGAATACCAAAGAGGGACGAACCGTCGCTCGGAAGTATGCGGACATCCTCCATCTCAGCCGTCCTGAACCTCCAGTAAAGCATCCCCGGATGGCACTCTCAAATCGGGCAAAGATATTCAGCCCCTTTGCTGCGCTGCGTGGCTTCGATGATGAGATTTCCAGTGAGGGAGCCAGCAAGCTGCTGATGAAGAAGGTCGAACTCTCTGATGAGGAGAAGAACAATCTATCCGACAAGCTCCTGCAGGTCAAGAAAGGCATGAAGGTCGTAGTGCGATACTTTGTCCGAACCACAGAGAGCACCGGAAAATACATTAGTCTGACTGGTACAGTTGTTATGATCGACCCAGTTTATCGAGAACTGAAAGTCATGCAGGACAGTGATAGAAAAGCTGTGGGCATCGAGAAGGAGTTGCCTGTTGTCATCCCCTTCGATGACATTGCTGATCTTTCCGGTGAGGGCATCACTAATATTGAGGACTACCTTGGGATTGAAAAATATCCCGATGAGACATAAACATCACGAAGGTTGGAAGTGCAAGCACTGTGACCTACTATTTCTGCGATGCCTGCCATTACTGCTTTGAGGCATAGTCGCTGCCCGACCGTTGCCCAGACTGCGGCAAAACGGACTACCAGAACAGACCTGCCATCCTGTTTATGACCTCTCAAATTGTCCTGATGACATATAAACTCCTACATGACAAAGGAAGTGCAAAACGCCTTGAACTACTATTTCTGCGATGTCTGCCATTACTGCTTTGAGGCAGAGTCGCTGCCTGACCGCTGCCCTGATTGCGGCAAGGTCAAATTTCAGGAAAGAGCTGCTATCCGGCCAGCCACAGAGAAAGAGGTGCAAGACCTGCTCCGGGCAAGAGCTGAAGATGAAGAATAAAATAGAGCCGTGTGTTCAAACTCCAACGCAGGAGAAGAACACACGGCTCTAAAACTACTATTTCAGCTTTTCGAGGATCTCATCTGCCGACATGCCGGATGCCAGCAGCTTCTTTAGCACAGCCTCAGCCTCGACCTTCTTAGCAGCTTCGGCGGCCTTCGCCTCGGCGGCTGCCTTCTTGGCCTCCAGCTTTGCGATTTCTTTCTCAGTCCGCTTGATCTCTGCCTTCTGCGGCTTTAGTCCTTCACGCAGGGACTTGATGTCGGTTTTCAGTTCTTCGATCTGGGCGACAGTCTTGGAGAGACCTTCTTCGAGCATTGCCTTGTCTTTCTGCAACTTTGCGATCTGAGCATCGAAGTCGGTAGCTGCGGTAACACGGTTCTTGCTGCCTTTGGTTCTGGGCATAGGATGATACCTCCATTTTATGCTTATTTCTCTGCAAGATTTTTTAAAGAATGCTGCCCGCAATTCGGACATACACCTACAACGCTGTATCCATAGGGAGTAATCTCAAAAGAACTAATATGTTGCGAATTCCAATCTTTCATGTGTCCAATTACTATTTCGTTTTTTTCAGGTCTTCGAGCTATCCATGAATATGTTTGTCCACACTTTTCGCAGATGTGTTTTCCCTTTAGCTCTATCATATAGTATTCCTATCTCAGCACAATGGCCATATATTATCAAAATGGTGGGGCCCAGAGGAATTACCCTCAAGGTGCAATCTGTTTATTAACGCCCACTTCTTTCTTGAATGTTGCTTCATGCGGTCGTCCGGCTACGAACCCCATACGCACCTGTAGATGTCCCCATCTGAGCCAACACATAAGTCACAATTCCAGCTTTCATTAGCGCGCCTCCGTCAACTTCAATGCTTTTCACAAATCCGAATCCTTTTAGCGTGACCTTCATGCAACTCATCCAAGTCCAAAGTAAAGCAATAAGCAGCAATATTCTTTCTTTGCGTCTTAGCCACAGCACCCATGCTGTGTTGCCTGCCGCCCACCACGTAGAGGTGTGCAAAGTATCGAGCGGCAAAGCTGTGAGAAAACTCCCCACAGCTCAAATATATACTATCCTGTAGTCTTTTTCAAGGATAACGAAGAAAATCAGACATATATACTTCCTTATGTTCTATTTTTCACGCTCATTTTTCTGCTCAGCCACGCCCATGCTGTCAGCACACCGATCCAACCGCCCATCGTATTACCGAACACATCATCGAACTCTGCGATGCCAAGTCCCGTAATATACTGGGTCGTTTCGATTGCCACAGACATCAAAAATGGAACAAGTAGCACCCACTTCTTCTGTATTATCCTGTATAAACCTGCTCCCAACGGTACGAAGAGCCAGATGTTGTTGATAACTCCAACTCTCACAGATTGCTCTGTCAGGAAACGCTCTGCATAGGAAAACAGAACAAAATTCGTTCTTGCATCTCCTGACTCGCGGAATATCAGCGTTTCATAAAGGATGAAAGCCACATAAACAATCGTCAGTACTACGCTTAAACTCTTCGGAAGAACAATTATCAGCAAACAGACAACGCAGCCAAAAACAACTACCATGTATGGGAAGCCATTCAGAAGGTTGTCCACACACAGCATAACGTTGCCGTTTCTGTCAAGCAGAAGGTTCGCCTTGCCACTGCGTTTGATACCGTACTGCCCTTTAGACAATGCTTTTAGATTGCCATCCGCATCAAAATACATATCCGTATCTGCTGTGCCATCTCTATGATAGGTACGTTTGAGGATGGTATAGCCTGCATTGGTAGGGTCGGGGTTGCCATCTGCGTCAAGATAAGTGATCTGGCCGATGTGTCCTTGCTCGTTGCGCTGGTATGACTCGCCATACTGACCAAGTAAAGGCCTTACAGGATTCCCTTCTGTGTCAAAATACTGCTCACCGACAATAGTTCCATTCCTATCACGCTGATATGTCTTAATCGCATATCCAGATGAAGTGCTCACCGCATGACCGTCTTTATCGAGAAATGTCAAACTAGTGTTCTGGCCTTCAGTATTAAACTCACGATGAGCCCCATAGTATCCACCGGAGCACTGTACCTGCTGTCCGTTCAAATCGTAGTAGAAATCATCGGAAGCCCCGCCACCAACCTGCGTTCTTACAATAATAGAATATCCGTCACTGAGTATTATCGGATTACCTTCGCCATCAAGATATGTGATTACCGTACTCGTTTTATCGTATTCATACGATAATCCATAATAATCCCCATACCTTGCCACAGGGTCTCCGTTTGCATCAAGATAACGTTCCTCTACAACTCGGCCGCTATCATCACGCATTCTACACACGGTCGCATAGTCCATATCAATGGCATCTGTGATTGCACCATCAGGATTCACATAGCTTGTGCTGGTCACGCTTCCATCTACGGTTTCTCGGATACTCAGCTCTGAGGAAGTATATCCTGCATCGTGGTCAACATCCGCATCAGGCAGCAACGCCAAGATAGACAGAAGAACCACAGATGCAATCAACAGGATTCCGCATCCTCGTTTCAGGTTTGCACTCAAACTCCGTAGCCTCTGCTCTTAATGGTCTCTACAACCTGAGACACATACTTCTGGCAGGTATCATGGTCAGGGGCTTCCACCATCACACGCACAACAGGCTCCGTACCAGATTCACGGACAAGGATACGGCCAGTGTCACCCAGTGCCTCGGCTACGGCTTTGACTGCTGCCTGCACTGCTTCGTCGTCCTGTGCGACCTTTTTATCGGTCACACGAACATTCTCCAGTACCTGCGGGTAGATCTTCAGCGGCTCAGCCAGCTTGCTCATGGGCAGTTTCTTGGCAAGCATTACTTCCATCATTTTCAGACTGGTCAGGATACCATCACCAGTGCTGGCGTACTTGGAGAAAATGATATGACCACTCTGCTCACCGCCGATACGGCAGGCGTTCTTTGCCATGTACTCATAGACGTACTTGTCGCCCACAGCGGTCTTGGCATAGCCGATGCCCTTCTCATCAAAAGCCTTATACAGACCAAAGTTGGACATGACCGTGGTAACGACGGTGTTGGTCAGAAGTTTGCCACGCTCCTTCATGTAGCAGCCGTAGATGTACAGGATGTGGTCGCCAGTGATGACATTTCCCTTTTCATCCACACACAGGCACCGATCAGCATCGCCGTCGTAGGCAAAACCGATGTCCAGCCCCTTCTCTACCACGAACTTCTGCAAGCCCTCGATGTGGGTGGAACCTGCATTGTTGTTGATGTTCAGACCGTTGGGCTGTGCATTGATGACATAGGTATCTGCTCCCAGAGCATCAAACACAGACTTGGCAATGTTCCAGCTGGAGCCGTTGGCACAGTCCAGACCGACCTTGACACCCTTGAAGGAATAGATTCCGAGGCTGATCAGGTATCCCATGTAGCGGTTACGACCGGACACATAGTCCACAGTGCAGCCGATGTGTTCCCGGTGAGCGAAAGGCAGCTCCGACCAGTCCTTATCAAACACATGGAGTTTGCCGTCGATGTAATCCTCGACTAACAACAAGATCTCCTCCGGCATCTTCTCACCATAGCAGTCGATCAGCTTGATGCCGTTATCGTAGTAGGGATTATGGCTGGCAGAAATCATGATGCCGCAATCAAAGTCATCCACACGGGCAATGTAGGCCACGGAAGGGGTGGTAGTGACGTGCAGCAAGTAGGCATCTGCGCCGGAAGCGGTCAGACCTGCGACCAGACTGTACTCGAACATATAGGAGCTGCGGCGGGTGTCCTTACCGATGACGATGCGGGCAGGCTCGTTGTCGCCGTTGCGCTCACGCAGTGCGTTGTAATACCAGCCAAGGAAGCGGCCAACCTTGTAGGCATGGTCGGCGGTCAAAGTGATGCCAGCTTCGCCACGGAAGCCATCGGTTCCAAAATACTTTCCCATTATTATCATATATTCACTTGCAATCACAATTTTCAAACTTGCTTTTCAATCCGGCAAGTCTTTTCTTTAGTTCACTATTCGGCAGTCGAACCACTCCACCATTTCGTCTCAAAAATTCGCTTAGGCAGTATTCATACTCGTCCGATGTTATGTAATCCGCACAACGCGCCGGAGCTGGCAGCTAAGATGTAATCGAGCTTATCGCATTCGGGGGTCAATGCCTTGATGGTATCGAGCGTTTCACTCAGCTGTTCATCCGGCTGAATCCGTTGTGCATCTGCTTCCTTCAAGGCGTCCTCTATACTGCTCGGAAACGCACACGCCCCGTCCCGGACATCTAAATCCAGCACCACCGCTTTATCCGCCATGCCGCATCTCCTTGCCGTCATCTAACCCGGAAATCCTTCGTTTTGTCTAGCCGCCTACACTATTATATATATTATACGACAGGCATTACCAAATAGCAATTAGAAGCCTATCGAAAACGGCAAGTTTTGGTTGCCCTGATTTGGATTATCTTCCGCCGATGCCGGGCAGTGGCTTTGGTATATTTTCCAAAACGAAACTTTTAATTTTGGCTCTTCGCTATTGACAAGCGGCTTTCTTTGTGATTGCGACCCGTATGGCTCTCTGCCACGGGAAACGGCCATCCGTTCTGGATGAATTCTTCCGCTAAGGTTTACCGCGCCTGCCGCCCCGCCGGTTGCCTGCCGGAGTCAGCCCCTCCTGCATCGTTCAGAACGGAAGAATCTTACTAGAGCCTATACCTGTACAATGGGTATATAGAAAACTACCCTCCTAACAAGCCTAAGCAAGTCCTTAACAAGCCCCTGACAAGTGTTTAGCAAGTTTCTGGCAAGTGCATAGTTTGCCTGCTCTAAGCAAAGGAGCTTCCTTCTTCAACAAACAGCAGCAGAAAAGGGAGTCGCATTCCACGACTCCCTATGCTCGTAAATTATTGCAGTATTTTATTCAGCTGCAGGTTGAAGATTTTGCTTAACGCATCCAGCCGGTCCTTCGGCACATCAATGCTCTCAGGTTTCTTGAATCTAAAGCCTGCCATGTTCTTTAGTTCCGCACGCAAATCATCGGTAAGCATCGCCTGTGCCGTCTTGATGAAATCCCCGCCAACCCTCGGCTCGCACTTCGATATGCACCACTCCGGGTTCTTTTCAAGGGCTTCTGTATCGAATTGGAACAGCAGGCTGCGGTTGTTGTCATATACAGGAGCCATTCCGGTAATTTGCATCGTATCGTTGTCGAAAAGGAACCCGACATTTCCTAAGTGGCGGTCGATGTTGAGAATAAGCGCGTCCAATACGAACATCCGGCGCATAAGGTCCTCGCTGCCGTATTGTTCAGCGAATTTAAGAAATGCAGCGGGATTCTTGCGATTGGAAACCGGCAATACCGACATCTTCGCTAACCCAAGCCGTTCGCTGGTAAACAGCTTGCACTTCGACGCCAACCGTCCATGATAAAAGGCAAGTTCGTACTTTGCATTGTTTCGGCAAAGAATATCTGCTACCTGAGTAGCGAGGTATTCAGACAACGGTTCGATTTCGTAGGTGTCGCTGCCGCTTTTGTACAGGTAGGCCGTGCCATTTTCCCGCTGCCAGCACTTAGCATACGCACCGTCTGTTCCAAATTCAGGAGATGTCGAAGAAAGGGTTGTTGAAGAGATGACGCCATCGAAAGCTGCGTTGGAAACCAATTCGTCGAACTCGTTGCGATACAGGGAAACATCGTTCCAAGACAGGGTACTTTCTGGTTCCTTAACCCAGAATGTGTCATTGAGAGAAAGTGCGTGAGTTAATTTTAGAAAATTTTCGATGGATTCACAACCATACTTTTTCAGTAGCTCTGCGATGTGTTTCCTGTGCTTAGGTGCCTTGCGTGCATCAAGAAAATCGCCAATGTTATCGTATCCGATAGGTCGAGATTCTGTATACCATTCAATTTCTTTGCCTGCCACAAAACCGAACTCGTCCTCATAGCAATCAAACAAAAGCCACTTTGTATCTTTGTTCATCAGTAAAAACAACACGCGGAACCACACCTCACTTTATACAACATTTTGCTCTATCAAAAGTATATCTCAATTTATCATAATTGTCCACGAATTTCATAGCTTTGTCCTTTGTTGGTCCCGTTTTTGTCATTCGTGTCGTTTAGTGTTATTTTCAGCGATTTTTATGCGTATATTTACACGAATATTTCTGGATTTTTCACACTAAACGGAAACGGCGATACACGCACCAAGCATATCGCGTTGATTCGTCATTTGCGCGGAAACGAGCAAGCTAATCATTCCTCGTTCTTTTTCTTGCACCACACGTCCATCTGGTGCGTCACACGATAGGTTTTGCCTTCTTCCAACTCATAACCATCATCCTCAGCATTTTTCTTTGCCCGTTCGCTTGCCTTTTGTCCTTTGGGAAGGTTGCAAAGTGTTCCATGGATTAGCCTTTTCTGTTTTTCGTACTCAGACTCGTCGATTGCATGCCTGCCGCCGCTGCTTTCTTCTTCAACGCCAAACGAAGAGTTATCTTCTGGCTCTGGGTCTGATTTTGCGCCAATCTCTGATGGTATGGCATCGTCGCTATACTTGTTGAAGTCAATGTCCAAGCCGTCACTGCTGCCACTGTCACCGCTTTCGTCTTGGCGGCTTGCAGAATATGCACTTCCACCAACGATTAGCAAAGCAATTATTGCCATAACGGTTTCTTTTGGATGTTCCTTAGCAAATCCCACAACCACTTTAACTGTGTTTCCTATATGGTTACCTACTCTGGCTATCAAATTTCCTTGCTTCTTTTCAGTCACTTTTACCGCCGATTTCACTGTCTGCGTTTTTGCAAGAGCGATTTCAGGCTTCTCAGCCACCTGCTACGGAGGTCCTTGCGCAGTTTCTTCAGACACCTTAGCCGCCGCTTCTTTCTGCGGCTCCTCTATCGGTTTCGGCAAGGCTATCGGGTCTGAAAGTGTGATTTTATCGCAAGGTTTTACAGGCCCGTCCCCAAAATCCAGTGTGGTTTTTGTGGTAGGGTCAAAGCACCCGTTGGTTGGATTCTGCCAGCATCCGCCGTGTGCCTCCAAGTGTTCATTCCTTGTCAGGAACTGGATATTTTGCGGGTCGCCCTGACATTCCGGGTGCTTTTCTGCACTGCGCATATGATGTCCATGAAACGCGACCCCATCGTCATCGTAGGCTTTGCCTTTTTCAAGGATATCCTTTTGCTGTTGCGCCGTCCAATCCCGTGTTCCTTTTCCTTCTTGAATGAGGTCTGCTTCCAGCTTCCACGCATCAAGAATCGCCTTGTGCGCGTCTTTAGTTCTTCTCGACATAGGACTACTCTCCTATCCCGAGAATGCCACTGGGAAGGTCAATCAGGAAAGCGTTGAAATCCGAATACTTCTCGTCATCTTCGATTCTCCCGCCTTCGAGATTGCAGATAGCAACCTCCTCGCTGTTCTTCTTGAACAGAATCGGGTCGCCCGAGGCTAAGGCACCGATGACAACATAGTCGTCACTGGGTCGGTCATCGCAATTCACATTCATGAGGGGCTTGTGCTCAACGCCATAGAACTGCACACCGGCAGGCAGGAAGAGTTCCCCGCCGTCCGAGAACAGGAGCCAAGCCTTGTATTTTTCCGGAAGGGTGACTGCGTTTTCCTTCTCGAAAGCCTCAATCTTCTCCGGCGTGGTCTTTTCCAGAAACGCCATCTTACCCTGTTTCTGCAGGTTCTCGATGATTACCTTCAATTCCTCAGCTGCCATGGTTTTCCTCCTTGTCGTAGATGTCTTATATGTTCAGTTGCTGTTTTGCTATACCTGTGCTTGTGAGTGCGTAGTGCCGGTTTGCAACGGGCAATCAGGTTCTTGCCACTACCCGGTTGCCTCGCATCTGCGGCAGGTGGCTATCCGTTCTGGATGAATCCTTCTGCTGAGGTTCACCGTGCCTGCCGCCTCGCCGGTTCTGCAGCCGGAGTCAGCCCTGCCAGCATCGTTCAGAACGGAATATAGCAGCGACCACCTACTGTATGTATCTTCCCATAGGGAGGGACTATACCCCAAAGCGCTATTTTCCCATATAGTAGCTATCCGATAAGACTATAGCCTCATCCACCGCTTCCCGCAGCCTGTCATAGGATACTTCCTCTTTCGCAAGACGCTTGACCACATTCAGCGATATCTTTTTTTGTGCAGGGGTCTCCTTGCAGTATCCATCTATTACGAAGGTGGGCACAACATAGAACACCCAGTCATCCACTGCCAAGGCATTGCGCTTTCCAATATCCTTGTTCGTGTTCAGGCAGAATACATATACCTCTGACTGTCTCGACAGTTTCTGCTCGGCATCCTGGTTCTCCCAGTAGCTGTTGTTTGTCGGTGCAATCGAGAAAGTCCGTATCTTAGATATCTCTTTGTTCCAGGGATGCACATAGCTGGTCGCCTTGACCTCGATGCGCTTGTTGCGGTATGCCATGTCGTAGGCCGTCCAGTAGTTGACATTCTCAGCCTTCTCGATGCCGAGTGCTTTCGCTACAAGGAACTCCGCTATCGTTTCCGCCATGCCGTCCAGCTGGCTGTATGCGTATTGCCAGAAATCCTCAACCGAGAAAAGGTCTTTGCCACGGAATCGGAACATTTCATCAGGCATATAGGGCTCGTATGCTGTCAGTTCTTCTTTCTTCTTGGCTACTGCTGCTTCTAACTTTTCTGTATACGAACTCATCTCAGACTCCTCTTTGAGCGGACATTGACGGTGTTTTTTCGGAGTTCACCGGGTATTCGTAGAACACAAAGTCCTGCCAGCCGCAGCTGTCATAGAACAGTCTCGCCGTCCCACATTTTACAAATCCGTAGCGTTCATACAGTTTCTGCGCCGGTTCATTGGTGCCTATCGCATCGAGCCGCACGGCGCGTTTCTTTGTGTCTGCTGCAATTTTCATGGCAGCATCAAGTATCACCGTGGCAAGACCCTTTCCCTGATACGCCGGGTCTATTGCGAGGAGATGGATGACCGAGACATCCGTATCCTGTGCATCTATCTGCCAATGAACATCGTGGTATTCCGCGCTTTGAGATTTCGTTAAGACGACTGCACCGGCTAAAGCGTCATCGACCGTCAGCAGGTACATCTCGCCGTTCTCGATATAATGTTTCCAGTCTGCATCCTTCGGGTATACGCCCTTCTTCCACTGCAGGATGTTGGCGTATTCTTCGTTGCTGTCGAGAAGTCTCTCGTACAGGCTGCGAATTTGCCCCAAATCAGACATCGCTGCCTTGCTCAGTTTCGTGTTCATCTGTTCCCAGCGTCCTTATCGTTTACTTTCCCTGACCATGCCTTTAGTCTAGCACATGTTGAGCGCAAACGCCACAGGAAATTGATGCGCCGTGTTGCTTTTTAGCATTGTCGGAAGATTAGGCTTCGGAGCAAAAAAAGAAAGCGTACAGGCGGGGGTGCCCATACGCTGATTTGAATTCGTGTTAGTCTTGCAACCGCTCAATTTCTATGTCGGGAATTGCCCCATATTTCCCGAGAAGATAAAATCTTCCAGCAAAAACTGGAGCCTTTTTGCGTCTCTTGAAAAAATTGCTTGATTGATAGAAATTGAGGTGTTATTCTGGTTTGTACGGTTTAGAACCTCTTTTTCATAGACAAATATAATCTCTTTATTAGGGATTGCAACATCACACATGAAATTCCCGTCATTCTGTGGATAGGTCGCAGCAACCTTCAAGTATCCGGCAACAAGTAGAAAACTATAGATGCTATATGGATTACTCTGTATTTCTGGATAAATAACACTAGTATCTACATAGGTTGTGATTTTTTCACCGCAGAGTAATTTGTAAAGGTTTTCCGTGGTTTCTGGCGTAGCTGATGCAATGATTTCGCCAATGATTTCATTGCTTCCTGTAGACTGCCAAAACGCCATTGGAAAGCATTTATCTGCAATGTAGTTAATTACTGACCATGGATTAAAAATTTCTGTATTGCCAAATCTATATCCATCATACCAATCACAAATTTCCTGATATTTTTCTTCTTTTCCGTAGTAGCACAGCATATCCTGAACTTCTTCTTTAGTAAAGCCAAAATATTCGCTGTAACTTTCATCAAGAATTGAATTTGTTTTTAAATTATTCATACCACTAAAGATACTTTCTTTAGCCACCCTCAGAATTCCTGTAAGAAAGCCAAAAGCCAAATGCGAATTATCTTTGAGTCCACCAGAAAAGAAGTTGCGCATGAAGTTCACAATTTCTGAATAAAAATTATAATTATGGCCCTGTTGAATTGGTGTATCATACTCATCGATGATGATTACACATTCCTTACCGAAGTGCTTATGAAGAAGCAATGACAAAAGTTGCAAACCCATTTGGCAATCGACTTCGGTGACCTTATCGCTGGCGAATCGGTGATATTGTTCTTTTTCATAGGTAGTCAATGTTTGGCTTGTTTCTAGCTCACTGTGGCGCATGAATTCCAAGGAAATCAATATTCGTATTTTCTGATAAGTTTCCTCCCAAGTTAAGCACTTCACGTCCTTGAACGTCAGGAAGATTACTGGGTATTGCCCTTGATGCTGCGTGTAAAAATCGCCACACTGCCATATCTGTTTGTCTCTAAAATAAATCGACGTATCTTCCGCTGTTTTTTCAAAAAAGACACGAAGCATATCCATATTCATAGTTTTACCAAAACGTCGCGGACGAGTAAACAGGGACACCATCGGTTTCGTATCAAGAAAGTCACGAATCAGTAAGGTTTTGTCTACATAGTAATAACTCGTTGTCGCGGCTTTAAAGTCGGAAACACCTATTGGTAAAGGCTTTTTCTTCTCGCTTAAATCTTCAGAAATGGCATTTTCTGGAATTCTCCACAATCCTCTATCTTTTTTAGCTCCCTGAAAATCTCCTTGTTTGCACATTTGCTGGACTCTACGAGTTGTGATTCCAAGTCTTTGGGCAACATCCCCGCAAGATAAGTAGTCCATAGCGAACCTCCCAATGATACTCTATTAGCTGTGAAAAAAGCACGCATAAACACGCAGAAAATTAGAACAGCGAGACTAATTTGTCGTTCAGAAACATAGAAAGCAATCAACTTCTGTAATATAATTTATAGCGATTTTCAAAAATAAAGCGAATAGCCGCAGGAACGGAACCACCCTGAGCAGTCAGAAGGCGAAACAGTCTGAAAAGCATGTTGGATTGCGTTCGGAAGAGTATCCAGAGTCCTCACCTTGAATTTAAGCAGGAAAACCTTCACCTTCGACCAGAGCTTTTCAATGGGATTCAGGTCAGGACTATACGGTGGAAGGTAAGTGTATCGAACACCAGAACTGTCCAGCAGATCTTTTACTGCCTTTGCATGGTGCGACTTCATATTATCCATCACAAGGACAGAACTGCTGTTTAGTTGAGGCAGCAAAATATCCTTCAAAAGGTGTTTTTATACTTTAACGTACGTCTCAGTGTGTTTGCCAGGGGATATACGCTTTTGCATATGTTTTCGTGCATCTTTTTATTGCCCGTGGAGCAGTTGAAAACCAGAAATGAGAACGGGTCGTTTTGCTCATTCCTGTACTTTATTATAAGTATATCGCCTACAGCGAAATAAAGCAACTATATTTTTCGCTTAAATTTCGTCCAAAGCGAAATATCATAAATTGACGGGAAGATGAATTCATCACCCTCGTGCTCACTTCAAAAGTAAAATTTTTATTTTCTGTCCTTCTCATTCCCACACTTCGACGCTATCCATTGTAATTGAGGGAAGATATACTTCCTCTCACCACAACTGAATAGCGTCCTCTGCCGTACCGCTTTTGGGGAAGCAGCGCCATGATCCGGGCATCCGGGGAGCGTGCCAAGAAAGCGTGACAACATGCTGCAAGGCCGGCCCAAAGGCTGCCTTGCAGGGCACAGCGCCGGGAAGGGTTGCCTGTCTGGAATTTGCAGGGGGAGAAAAACGCAAAACCAATATAGCAGCAGATTATGCCGTGAAAGTCCTGCTTTCACGGCATTGCTGTGCCGCCATATTGGTTCCATTCGTACATTTTTGAAATCGTAACGATTGTAGTATACTGGTTTTGCGAACGAGGAAAACGCCCCGTTCCGCCAGTCAATCCTAGGAGGTGCAATCTTATGCCACAATGCTTTGGGAGGCCCTTCTCATGACCGCCAGCTTGCGCGTAAAAAACGACAAATACTATGTCGTGCTCACGCATACGACAGATGGCAAAAAAAATCAGACTTGGGTTTCCACAGGTCTGTCAGTAACAGGAAACGAGGGCAAGGCCAGGCAACTCATGCTTGATATGCTCGGCGAAAAGCCTGAACAGGAAGTTCCTCCTGATATGCTTTTCAGTGACGCTGTGCGTCGCTGGCTCGAGGACGTCCGACATCGCGTGGACGAGGTCACATACCAAGGCTACGAGGTTCAGGCCCGAGCGCACATCCTCCCCTACTTCGATGACCTGCAAATCCGGCTATGCGATGTTAACGGTGAGACGCTGCAGACCTACATCAACGTAAAGGCTAAATTCGGACGCTCTGACGGCCACGGCGGCCTTTCGGCGGTTAGCTTGCGTCAGCACAAGAACGTGCTCAATCAGACGCTCAAATTGGCGCAGAGAGACGGTTTGATCCAGACAAATCCCGCCGATCTGGTCGTCATGCCGCACGCTGCACAGTTTACCGGCACGTTCTACACGGAAGCGCAGATGCGAGACCTGCTGACCGCCGTCAAAAACGAGCGACTCTACCCTATCATCTATGTCACCGCGCTGTACGGCCTGCGCCGCAGCGAGGTACTGGGCCTGAAATGGGACAGCATCAACTTTGCGATGCAAACGCTGACCATACGGCACACCGTCGCGCGGGTCACAAAGGTCGTGGAGAAGAACAAAACCAAGAACGCATCCAGCTTCCGCAGCTTTCCCCTGACAGACGATGCGGTAAGGCTGTTCAAAATTTTGTTACAGCAGGAGCAAATCTACCGCAACCACTTCGGCAAGGACTACATAGACAACGACTACGTGTTCACCTGGGAGGACGGGCACCCCTACTCCCCCGACTATGTGAGCCACACCTTCCACAAGCTGCTGAAGAAGTACGACCTTCCCCATATCCGGTTTCACGACCTGCGCCACCCGTATGTCAAGCACACGACAAAAAAATATAATTCTGAAAAGCAGAAAACCCAAACTACCAATCTTAGTACTGTTGGATCATAGGAAGTCCGCTCCCGGACCGTGCCACGGGCCGCAGCGTATTCTTTGGCTGACACGGGAACACGCGAATTGCCGGAGGAAGGCTGTTCCGGCTGGTCTGCTTGGGCGGTCTCTCTGGATATGGCCTCCACATCCCGTATGACCTGCTGAACAAAGGAATCGTTGTCCAGCTTTTCCGAGTCCACCACATGACCGTCCACAATGCCGCGCTGAGCCAGGGCCTCACGGATGGCGATGGGGTCCACATCGTCCAGATTGTCCTGCTCGACCTGGGTATAGAAACGATCCTCCTTGATGAGCTGGGCAATCCGGCGCTGTACCTTGGGCCAGGGCAACGCCGTTCCTTCGGGGCTTTCCGGGCGAACCGTAAACGGAGTTTTGCCGTCGCCGCCGTCAAACTCATGGGACAGCCACGCAGCGGTGTCTTTCTCCCTTGCATGGTCTTTCATGTAGCGGACAACGGCGTGTTTGCTCTCGATCCTGCCGTTCCACTCCTGGATAGCCCGGTCAATGTCATTGTCCGAAAGTGGGCGTAGCAGCTCATGGAGTTTGGGATAGGTTTCGTCTGCCACTTCCCGGTGCAGCCGCTGGCGAAATTCCGGCACATCAGAGAACAGGCGGATCAGCTCTATATCGTGGGAATCAAGAATGGCGCGGCGCACAGCAGCATTACACTCGATCATAGCGTTTTCATAATCGCTGTGACCGCAGGCGTTCCGGTATCTGATGTCCTGGGTAACAGTCTCCAGCACGATGGGCTTATATTGCTCATGCAGCTCCCGGAGGGTGGGCTTTGCCGCCTCTGGCTCATGGGCAGCAGCTTCCGACTGCGGCTGTTCCTGGGCAAAAGAAAAGCAGAGGATGTTTGCACATTCTCTGCTTCATCTATTCTTTGGATTTGTTCCGCTTCGGAGAGGAACAGGTTTAAGGTCAGCTGTTGATAAGCTCCGCCATCAGAATCTCCTCGGCTTGGGCCTTGCAGGTGTTCATCAGGCCCACCCAGCGCATCGGATCGCAGGCTTTCAGCTCCTCCGTCGCGCCCGCCGACTCCGCCAGCTGGGGCATCATCTGCTCCAGACGGCTGTTCGCCGTCTCGTCGATCTCGATGAGGTGCGGGTACAGCTTCTCGGTCAGCAGCAGCTGGTTGTAGATCAGGGGCCGGTGTTCCTTCAGATACGCTTTCCGCATCCTGCCGTACTTGCCCAGGGGCTTCTTCGGCTGCTCGGTCAGCTTCAGGTCGGGAATCTGATAATCTCCGTTCATCGTGTAAGTCAGGCTGTTCTCCATGTGTAACGCTCCTTTCCGCGAGTTGCTCGCGCTCATAGTTCTGGATGGTGACGCCGATCTGCCGCAGTACCTGCTGGTTGATCTGGCGGACCGCCGCGCCCAACGCCCCAACCGTGGCAGGGGTATTGAAATCGAAAATCGGCATGAAGTCCTCATGCTGGAAATAATGTTCCGTATCCAGCCCACAGCGAGACATCAGGGCATAGGCGATACTGACGGTGGCGGCGGACTTAAA
>ERZ780137.397-NODE-397-length-38495-cov-4.622685_pt1 | contig 38495 bp, 35 predicted proteins | sample MGYA00511020_ERZ780137 | MGnify/ENA primary metagenome ERZ780137 (study PRJEB29588, sample SAMEA2157917) | human gut metagenome | biome: human gut; feature: human-associated habitat; material: faeces | place: Denmark | collected 2008/2010 ... | reverse complement strand
AACAGAATAGTTAGGAAAACCAAGGATTTCCTTGACTTAGGTTGACTAATCATTGTATGTATTTACAGTGGTATCTCGAGCTCCTAAGACTCAATTGTGGGTTCGATTCCCGCAGGGAACGTTAGTTAAGCAGTAATGGTTGAAAAATCATTACTGTTTTTTGTTAAATGATAAGATTAGTACAAAGATGAGAAAGTAATGGATATTGGGAAATTACAAAGTAAAATGGATGAGCATGTAGAATCTGTGAAAAATCCATACGAACTGGCTAGAGATATATTGCAATCAGTAAGAGCCAAAACTTCTGTACAGGAATTTACCAGTATTGAATTATATGGTAAATCTATCCATGAAAAAGGCGGGAAGGACGTTGTGAGTGTCTGTTTGGAGAGCATCAATACTGCTATATGTCTGCAGGAGATTTGTCTTTTTGCTCATTACAGGATAATTCCCATAAATCAGAATTTCCAACTGCTCATTATCATGGAATTACCATTACAATTGATTTTTCTGGAATTACGGATGAAATGAGAAAGGTATTGGAATTATTATCGGTAAATCTGGACTTGATAAAAGAGCTTTCTCAAATTTTTTCAGAACTGTATACAATTCCCGAAAAGATTCGATATGGTTATATTCGAGTTAAAGTATTAGAAGTATTATTAGTATTGACTGGACTGAACTTAATAGAGGATAAATCAGAACCAATACATTTTTCAGAAGCACAAATAGAAGTGATCAAGCAGATTCATGCGTTTCTGATAGCGCCTTTTAATGAACACTACACGATTGATTATCTGGCAGAGCGCTTTGAAATTTCACCTACAGTTATGAAAAAGTGTTTTAAAGGAGTATACGGAGATTCCATTTATGCTTATATGAAGTTATACAGATTGCAGGTGGCACAATGTCTTTTAAAGGAAAGTCAGCGGAATTGAGGAAGAGACAGTAGAAGCTCAAACTACAGCAGAATCTCAAACCACGGAAGAAACGCAGACTAAAGATGAGAATCAGGCCGATGCTGAACAGTTACTGATTGATCTGACGGGTACTTATCAGGAACTTTGGCCGGTAATTCTTGCAGATGAATATGAATCACTTTGGATTGATAATTGTAAAACTCTGGTAGGAGAAGAAAATGCACAGGCTGCCTATGAAAAACTGGCATCTATGGTTACAGGCGAAATATATGGCGAAGAAGCAGTTGAAGCTTATGCAGATGGCAATGGAGTTTATGACTGTTCTTTCACGCAGAATGTAGGTACATTGGAATTTGATGGTTCCACATCAACAATTAGGGGATATGATACAGAAGGAAATGAATTGTTCTCACACAGCTATCACTATATTGGCATGGAAGAAGTCCGTGGTCTGTATGAGTATCACAAGGAAATGATAGAGAATTGTATCAAACTTTTCTGCACAGAGAACCTGTCTGAGTAAAAATAAATTTACATAAAAATGAAATTATGTCTGATTTTACAGGTTTTCAGGCAAAAAAAGGAATTTTAAGGAAATAATAATGTACAAAACTACGTTCATTGCGCAAAACTGTTGACACTTGACCTTTATAAGTAGTACACTTTTAACGTAAACAACAGTAGGTGAACCATGGGTATCAGGGTTCCCTGTTGATAATATTTTGTTTTTACCAAAAGGAGGTAAATTTTCATGGCAGACGCATGGAGAGGCTTTGTGAAAGACGGTCATTGGGATGTAGATGTCAATGTACGTAATTTCATTCAGAGAAACTATACTCAGTATGATGGTGATGAGAGCTTTTTGGAAGGACCTACAGAAGCTACAGATAAGCTTTGGGGCAGACTTCAGGAATTACAGAAGGCAGAGCGTGAGCACAATGGTGTATTAGAGTGTGAGACAGAGGTTGTATCCAGTCTTACAGCTTATGGCCCTGGCTACATTGATGAGTCTATGAAGGATCTTGAGCAGATCGTTGGTCTTCAGACAGACAAGCCATTAAAGAGAGCATTTATGCCTTATGGCGGTATCAAGATGGCTCAGCAGGCTGCTAGCACATATGGTTACGAAGTAAATCCTAAGTTCGACAAGATTTTCAATGAGTATCATAAGACTCATAACCAGGCAGTATTTGATGCATATACAGATGAGATGAAGGTTGCTCGTCATACTCATATCGTAACAGGTCTTCCTGATACTTATGGACGTGGACGTATCGTAGGCGACTACAGAAGAGTTGCTCTGTACGGTATCGATTTCCTGATCCAGAAGAAGATGGAAGATAAGAAGAACTGCGGTAACGGAACAATGACAGAAGAAGTTATCCGTTTAAGAGAAGAGATCGCTGAGCAGATCAAGGCTCTGAAGGGCATGAAGGAAATGGCTAAGATTTATGGCTATGATATTTCCGGTCCTGCTACAAACGCTAAGGAAGCAGTTCAGTGGTTATACTTTGGATATTTAGCAGCTATCAAGACTCAGAATGGTGCAGCTATGTCCGTAGGACGTATCTCTACATTCCTTGATATCTATATCGAAAGAGACTTAAAGGAAGGTACATTAACAGAGAAGGAAGCTCAGGAACTGATCGACCATATTACAATGAAATTCCGTATGGTTAAGTTCGCTCGTATCCCTTCATACAACCAGTTATTCTCCGGTGACCCTGTATGGGCTACACTTGAAGTTGGTGGTATTGGTATGGATGGCCGTCATATGGTTACTAAGAACGATTATCGTTTCTTACATACTCTTGAGAATATGGGACCTAGTCCAGAGCCAAACTTAACAGTTCTGTACTCCAGCGCACTTCCTGCAAACTTCAAGAAGTATGCAGCTAAGATTTCCGTAACAACATCTTCTATCCAGTATGAGAACGATGATGTTATGAAGCCTATCTGGGGCGATGACTACAGCATCTGCTGCTGTGTATCCGCTACACAGACTGGTAAGGAAATCCAGTTCTTCGGTGCTCGTGCTAACCTGGCTAAGTGCTTACTTTACGCTATTAATGGTGGTAAGGATGAGAAGCATCTTGACAAAGACGGCAAGCATATGCAGTGTGGTCCTGAAATCGCACCTATTACTTCTGAATACCTTGACTTCGATGAAGTTATGCATAAATATGACATCATGCTTGACTGGTGTGCAGCTCTGTATGTAAACATCCTGAACCTGATTCATTATATGCATGATAAATATTATTATGAAGCAGCAGAGATGGCTCTGATCGATACAGATGTAAGAAGAACATTCGCAACAGGTATCGCAGGTCTTTCTCATGTAGCAGACTCTCTGTCAGCTATCAAGTATGCTAAGGTTAAGGTTATCCGTGATGAGCAGGGTTGCGCTGTTGACTTCAAGACAGAAGGCGAGTTCCCTAAGTATGGTAACGATGATCCTAGAGCAGATGAATTCGCTGTATGGCTTCTTAAGACTTTCATGGAGAAAATCAAGAAGAATCATACTTACAGAAATTCTGAGCCTACAACATCTATCTTAACTATTACATCTAACGTTGTATATGGTAAGGCTACAGGTGCTCTTCCTGATGGTAGAGCAGCATACACACCATTTGCTCCTGGTGCATCACCATCTTACGGTGCAGAGCAGAGCGGCTTACTTGCTTCCCTGAACTCTGTAGCTAAGCTGCCTTATGAGTATGCTCTGGATGGTATTTCCAATACTCAGACAATGGCTCCTTCAGCTCTTGGTCATGACCTTGACGAGCAGAAGAATACTCTTGCAGGTGTTCTTGACGGATACTTTGATCGTGGTGCTCATCACCTTAACGTTAACGTATTCGGTACAGAGAAGTTGTTAGATGCACAGGCACATCCTGAGAAGCCTGAGTACGCAAACTTCACCATCCGTGTATCTGGTTATGCTGTTAAGTTTATCAGCCTGACTAAGGAACAGCAGGATGACGTTATCGCAAGAACTTGCCATAAGAAACTGTAATCTTAACAGGTTTTTAAGATAATTGATGTATTTGGGGTCGGGCAGGAATGTCCGGCCCCTTTTTGGTAATACTAAGTAGAAATCTAAGTCACTTACCTTTACCCCTCAGCTGCCAGAATGGCAGAGAATGGAGATTATTATAATGATCAAAGGCAGAATTCACTCATTAGAATCTTTTGGCGCAGTAGATGGCCCTGGAATCCGCTATCTTATTTTTCTTAAGGGATGTAATATGCGTTGTCAGTATTGTCACAACGTAGATACATGGAACCCGGATACTGACAATCTGCAGACTGCAGATGAGCTTTTGGATAAAGCAGAACGTTTCCGCAGTTACTGGGGCAAGGAGGGCGGAATTACCGTCAGCGGCGGAGAAGCTTTACTGCAAATTGATTTTCTGATCGACCTTTTCAAAAAGGCACATGAGAGAGGAATCAATACGAATCTGGATACCGCTGCACAGCCTTTTACCAGAGAAGAACCTTTCTTCTCCAAGTTTAATGAATTATTGAAATATACTGATCTTGTAATGCTGGATATTAAACATATTGACGATGAAGAACACAAGAAGCTTACAGGTCATACAAACAAGAATATTCTGGATTGTGCTAGATATCTTTCTGAGCAGGGTATTCCTATGTGGATTCGACACGTTCTGGTTCCGGGTATCACAGACAATGATGAATATCTGAAGAGAACAAGAGAGTTTATCGACTCCCTGGATACTGTGAAAAAAGTAGAAGTACTTCCTTACCATACTTTAGGAGAATACAAGTGGAAAGAGCTTGGCATTCCTTATAAGCTTGAAGGAGTAGATCCTCCTACAGAGGAAAGAATACAGAATGCCAAGAAAATTCTGGAATTCTCCAAATATTAATATGTCAATAATAAAATGCTAAACCTGAGTGTAATACTTAAGGTTTAGCATTTTTAACTTTATTGAAGCAATGAAATCAGGCCAAAAAATTATCGACATCTTACTTTGTACACGTTATAATGTAGTGGACTGATAGAGGTACTGTTTCGTAAGAGAAAGTGTGATAATTTGAACTATATTGTAATGGATTTAGAATGGAATCAGGCTTCTGATGAGAAGACAAAGAAAGCAAATGAATTGCTTTTTGAAATCATCGAAATAGGTGCTATAAAATTGAATGACAGGAAAAATCCAATAGACAGTTTTCATGAGCTGATCAAACCTCAGGTATTCCGCAGAATGAATGCGATAACAGGTGAATTGATTCATTTACAGATTGAACAATTGGATAACTGTCGTTCTTTTGTGGAGGTCGCAAAAGATTTTCTGGACTGGTGTGGACAAGACTATGTATTCTGTACATGGGGAAGTTCAGATCTTACAGAATTACAACGAAATATGGAATATTATCATATGCTGCCATTGTGTGATGGACCTCTGAAATATTATGATGTACAGAAACTTTTCAGTATTGCTTATGAAGATAAGAAATCAAGAAGATCACTTAAGTATGCTGTAGATTATCTGGAGATAGAGGAGGATATTGCTTTTCACAGAGCAGACAGTGATGCTTATTATACAGCTAAAGTTCTATCGCATTTCTATAATCCTGCTTTATTTGATAACTATTCTTTTGATACATATCAGTTGCCTAAGAAAAGAGCAGATGAAGTGCATGCTATTTTTGGAGATTATGAGAAATATATTTCCAGACCATTTGCAGATAAACTCACAGCTATGCAGGATAAAGAAGTGATTTCTACGCGTTGCTTCCTGTGTGGAGCTAATACCAAACGCAAAATACCCTGGTTTTCAGTGAATAATGGAAAGCATTATTACACAGTGGTATATTGTAAAAAACATGGATATCTTAAAGGAAAAATACGTATGCGCAAATCAATTCATGATGACAGCATCTACGTAGTAAAAACATTAAAGTCCATTGATGAGAATGTAGTTACTGACATCATGAAAAAGAAAGAACAGACCAGGGAACTTCGCAAAGAGCGAAGACATCGTTTTTAGTGACGTTTTTTATATTCTTTTCTTCGTCTGCGCTGTTGCTTTTTGAATAACCGGGCATTTCGTCTGGCAGAACGCTTGGCGGCTCTGGCTTCTTTGGAACGCTGGCGCCGTCTTTTATTACTTTGACCTCTGGGTGAGAAACTGTAGCTGTTAATAAATGAAATCAGGATCAGAATAAAGATAATAATTCCCGCAATAGCAAGTATTCCTAAAATTACTTTTTTGACATTAATGAATATAACATTAGAGTTTGCGGTCTGATCAGAAGAGTTAGTCACAGTGGAATCCCTGGTTTGTAAATCAGGATCAGCAGCAAAGTCAAAAGTTTCTTCCTGGGCTTTTGAAAAATAAATATTGCAGTTACCCACAGGTACATCGGAGTAGGTGTATTTTATCGAAGCAATCAAATTTGAACTTTCATCAGGATCGGCATATTCCAAAGTTGAGACGGCATCATCAAAAGAAGCCGTATTTGGAAGAATAATATATGCATTATCTTCCATTGTCATAAGTGGTGTGGAATTGCCAAACAGATCATTACTCGTATCAAAAGAATCTAAATTATCAATCTTATAATTTGTCTCATTTTCATTTACCATTAATTTTTGAAAATTTTCAAATCCATAATTAAATAATTGAATGGTATCTGTGAACTGGTTAGGAGATTCTTCCATGAAAACGACACAGACCAGCTTCATACCATCTTTCTCTGCACCGGATACCAGAGTTTGTCTGGCCTGAGAGACGAAGCCTGTTTTAGAGCCTAAAAGATAAGGATATGCATGTTCCTTACCCTTATATAGCTGGTTCTTGGAATTGATCCAGATATCATCCGGTTGGGAATCTGTAGGTGGAATATTGTAACGTGGTGTGGATGACATCTTACAGAGCAATTCATTGTTAAAGAATTCACATCCAATGAGAGCCAGATCATAAGCACTTGTATAATGATTTTCATCAAAAAGACCATTTGCATTCACAAAGTGAGTATTTTCACAGCCTAATTCAGCAGCCTTTTCATTCATAATCTGTGCGAAAGCCTGTTGTGTAGGTCCTTTTCCAAGTGCCTGGGCAACATGTTCACCTACGGCGGAAGCAGCTTCGTTAGCAGAACCAACAAGAATACCGTACATTGCCTGTTCCATGGTAATGACTTCTCCTTCATCGATTCCCATATTGGAACCATCACTTGGGACACCATAGACGGCATTGTGTGAAAAAGTAACCATCTCGTCCAAGTCACAATTCTGAGCCGCAAGCAGGCAGGTCATGATCTTGGTAGTGCTGGCAGGATACATTTCTTCATGTATATTTTTGGCATAGAGAATCGTATGGGTGTTCATTTCCATTAATATGGCAGATTCAGCACCGATAGCAGGTCCTTCCGGCCAGTTTTCAATTTCATTTGACTGTATGGGAAGTGATTTCCTTTCTTCCATCTGTTGTTGGTAATCTGGCTCCGCATAGACGGTAAGTGGCATGGATATCAGCATGACAGAACATAAAAGAGCAGTCATGCTGGAACGAATAAGTGACTTTATCATAAAAAAGAGATCCTTTCTGACATAGCAAAAAATAAAACAATATTTATCTTATTCTACACCATTTTATATAAAATAAATAGACCTAAAATCCCGTGACAAAGCACAATAGCTGGTGTAAAATCAAACTGATAACAGCAATACGGAGGGATTTATGCGTTTAAGAAATGTAACAGGTTCAAGGGATATGATAGCACAGAGTAAGTATGTGGTTCATGAGCCCGAGAAGTGTAAGGGAAAATGGAAAGAGGTCTTTGGAAATGACAGACCGATCCACATTGAAATCGGTATGGGAAAAGGTAAATTTATCATGGGTATGGCAGAGGCACATCCTGACATTAACTACATCGGAATTGAAAAGTATTCTTCGGTGCTTTTAAGAGCGATCCAGAAAATGGAAGAGAATGAACTGCCGAATGTTGTCTTTATCCGTATGGATGCAGAAGATATCTGTGAAGTTTTTGATAAGGGAGAAATAGATAAGATATACTTAAATTTCTCAGATCCATGGCCTAAGGACAGACATGCAAAGAGAAGATTACCATCGAAGGAATTTCTGGCGAGGTATGATCAGTTTCTGATTCCGGATGGAAGACTGGAATTTAAAACAGATAATAAAGATTTATTTGAGTTTGCATTAGAAGAGTTAGAACCCGCAGGTTGGAAAGCAGAGGTCGTGACAAGAGATCTGCATCATGATGAAAAGCTGTGCCAGGGAAATATTATGACAGAATATGAGGAAAAATTCTCAGCACAGGGGAATCCAATCTATAAGTATATTATTTACAGAGACTAAAAACTATCTTAAGTATATTGGGAAAACAAATAAAGGGATGTTACGAAATGGCAGAAAAATGGGTAAATGAGGTATATAACAAAATCATTGCAAAAGAGCAGAAGGTAGCAAAGAGAAATGCACATAAGATACCATATACTACTCATAACGGGGTATTTGATGATAAGAGTGGTAAGGATATCTGCTGGTGGACTAATGGATTCTGGGGTGGTATGATGTGGCAACTGTATTATGCTACAAAAGATGAGATGTATCGTACCATTGCTATTGAAAATGAAGAGAAGCTTGATGCCAATCTGATGAACAGACAGGGTATGGATCATGACAGTGGTTTCAAATGGCTTCCGACAGCAGTTGCACATTATCATTTGGATGGAAATGCAGAATCAAGAAACAGAGCCTTGTTGGCAGCGGATAATCTTGCAGGAAGATTCAATCCTGTGGGATGTTTTATTCGTGCATGGAATAATTGGGATGGTAATGAGGATGGTTCTTTTGCAGGAAGAGCAATTATTGACTGTATGATGAATCTTCCATTGCTGTATTGGGCAGGTGATGAATTGCACGACCCTAAATTCTATCATGTTGCTACCATGCATGCGGATACTGCTATGAAGTATTTTGTAAGAGAAGACGGATCTGTTAATCATATTGTGGATTTTAATGCGCAGACAGGTGAATTTATACAGTCTATAGGTGGACAGGGATATGGTTATGGTTCTTCATGGACAAGAGGACAGGCATGGGCAATTTATGGATTTGCGCTAAGTTACCGTCATACGAAACAGAATAAATATCTGGAGACTTCAAGGAAGGTTGCAGATTACTTTACATCCTGTATTCCTGAAAGTGGTCTGATTCCGGTAGACTTCAGACAACCAGAGCAACCGGCATGGGAAGATTCTACAGCAGCAGCAATTGCCGCCTGCGGTATGCTTGAACTGGCACAGTATCTGGGAGAAGAGGGAAAAGAATACAGAAAAACAGCAGAAAGGCTGTTAAAAACTCTGGCAGAGAATCGTTGCAACTGGGATGAAGAGCAGGATAATCTGTTGGAAAAGTGTACAGCAGCATATCATGATAAAGATCATGAATTTTCTATTATATATGGGGATTATTACTTTATAGAAGCTATATGGAAGTTGTGTGACAAGGAACTGTTTATCTGGTAAAAAACAACTGTTAGTAGCGAGTAGGAGGGTAAGAGAATGGTATTTGAACCAAAGACGTTGGACTATGAATTAAGTCCCTATACAGGACTTACAAGGCAGAGCTGGATAGAGGCAGGAGAGTATCTGTTAGAGGGTGTTTTTAATAATATTGCATCTTTTGACGATCCTGTAGTTATGCCACGAAAAGAAACAAAGGTAACATATCCGCACAGTGCTGATGCAATATGGGAATGGAAAGCTGAATATTTTGAAGGACTTGCAAGGTCTTTCTTTATTGCAGCACCTTTGATCGCAGATAATCCACAGCTTGTAATTAATGGATATTCTATAAAAGATTATTACAAAACCCATGTATTAAGAGCGTGCACACCTTCAGATAAACTGTCAGTAGGAAGATATGAAGAACTTGTGGAACTGACAGGCAAGGAAGACCCGTTTCGTGCCTTTCAGCAGACAGTAGAAACCTGTGCACTGGTCATTTGTCTTTGGATCAGCAAGAAGCAGATATGGGATACTTACACAAAAGAAGAAAAGGATCTGGTAGCTGATTTCCTTTACGGATATGCAAAGGGTAATACTGTACCACAGAACTGGCGGCTGTTCAATATGCTTGACCTTGCCTTCTTATCAATGGAAGGATATCCGATTGATGAAGATATCATGAGGGAGCATGCACAGGCAATTGTAAATTATTATGCCGGAGATGGCTGGTATCGTGATGGACATTCTTTTGATTACTATTCCTGTTGGGCTTTCAATGTGTATGCTCCTATCTGGAATCAGTGGTATGGCTATGAAAAGGAACCGTATCTGGCTTCAAAGTTTGAAGAATATTCCAATACTTTAATGAAGACCTATGCTGATTTCTTTGATGCAGATGGATTCACCAATATGTGGGGACGAAGCAACATTTATCGTAATGCGGCAACAAGTGCCTTTGACGGTAATATGATATTGAAACACTGGGAGGCAGATCCGGGATTAGCCAGAAGAATTTCATCCGGTTCTCTGCTGCAGTTTCTTCAAAGAGAAGATTTTCTCTACAAAGGTGTACCAACATTAGGATTTTATGGGCAGTTCACACCACTTGTACAGGGGTATTCCTGTGCAGAATCACCATTTTGGCTTGGTAAGGCATTCCTGTGCCTTCATTTACCGGCAGATCATCCATTCTGGACAGCAAAAGAAAATAATGGTACATGGGAGAAACTGAAAAAGAAGGAAGTAAAGGTTACGGCGCTTAATGGACCGGCATTGTGTTTCTCCAATCATGAAGCTAATGGTGAAACTATATTAAGAACAGGAAAAGTTGTTAAAAATCAGGGTGATGAGCATGGTATGTGGAATTATTCCAAACTGTGCTTTAACACGAAATATCCATGGGAAGCAGCTCCAGCTGAAGATGTGGAATCACAGCAGTATGTACTGCATGATGTAACAACGGATACTTATGATAAGGCAAACGTAACATTCTGGAATGGACAAAAAGAGGATGTCTTATATAGAAGGCAGTTCTTCGGCTATAATCTCGGCACGGAATGCCATTGGATGCAGGCCATGAATCTGGCTGACTTTACGGTACCTTATGGAATTGTACGGGTTGATAAACTGAGATTATTTAAAAAGCCAATTACTCTGACTCTGGGAGCTTATGGGTTCCCTGACAATGGTACCAGGATTGTTACAAAAGAGCAGGAATATGCTGGCGGTAAGGCTAAGGCAATTATTTTAAAAGGACAGGATGCTACTGGAAAACCAAGACAACTGGCTATGACGATCTATGATGGATGGGATGATATTGCCTATGTAGAAAGCTGTGGAACCAATCCGGATTCGGAACATTCCATTATTGTGTATGCCAAATTAGCCAGAAACAATCAGAATCATTATGAATCTTCCATTCTGATATCTCAGGTAATTACAAAAGAAAGTCAGGACGATTTTACAATGGATGAATTATTTCCAATAGAATCTGTAACATATACTGATCTACAGGGATTTGGGGGATATGGACCTGTACAGGTCAAACTTAAAGATAGTAATTGTCGCAAAATAGATTTTGAGGCAATAGAGGGTCAACTTATGCTGTAGTCTAAAGTTTAGATTATATTATGTATAAATTTAACAAATCAGCACGTTATTTATTTTTATTTATAGAAAATTTATACGAATATATGTTGAAAATCTTTGTATCATATCATATAATAATTGTGTAAAGTAAACATAAAAAGTTTGTTTTAAAGGGGAATTTTATATGATTTACAAAGAAAACAGTAAGGAAATAACAGTTAGAAAAGCTGTAATGACCAAACCGAGGGGGGAATCGGTTAATACTGTTCTGATGCAGTTGATGATTGTGGGGGCAAGTATCTATGCATCAGGGATGATTCTTGGCAACCTGACGGCAGCGGGGAATGTAGTATTGCTGCTGTTGGGATTTGCTATACTTGCATGTAGTGTCAGGTGGATGATAGAGGAGTATGTAATCCTGCCATCTGATCAGAAGGTTATAGACAGTACAGTGGAATATTCAAGAAGAGTGCATAGTGTAAGTAATGATGAACTGATCCGTTATTTTATGATCGATACATGTCCACAGGTAAAGGGAATTTATCTCAAGGATGATAATACAGTGTGTTTAGAAGGAAAGCATTCCCTGCATTTTGTTGAATTCTATGCAGAGGGAGCAGCTATTTCTTCTGAAAAGAAAGATTATAGGGCGGATAAAGAAGCCAATGCTATCATGAAATTTCTTGTAGCAGAACAGAATTAAAAATAAAAGGAATTGACATTTGTGTCAATTCCTTTTTTAGTCGATGCGACAAGATTTGAACTTGCGACCTCTGCGTCCCGAACGCAGCGCTCTACCAAGCTGAGCCACGCATCGATAGCTGTTTTACCAGTGCTTTCTCTATTATACTGTTTTTTTCCTTTTTTTCAAGCGGTTTTTCTAAAAAAGTATTGAAAAGTTATAGAAATTTAATAAAATGGAGATAAAACAATAACAGGAAGGCGTGGCAGCTAAAATGAAGATAGGCAGTGGAAAATTAACGAGTGCATATATCAGGCACAAGGTAGATCATAACAGCAGGAGATTGGGAACTGTAATCAAGTGGATTGTATTTTCCATTGTTTCGGGTATTATTGTTGGACTGGTTGGTACCGCCTTTTATTTTGCAATGGATTGGGTTACTGCCACAAGGCTGGCACATCCCAAGATTATTTATTTACTCCCATTGGGTGGTATGACAATTGTGGGACTGTATAAGTTGCTGCATGATGAGAAAGATACGGGAACGAATCTGGTTCTGTCGGCAATTTCTGCCGGAGAGAGTGTTCCGCTTCGTATGGCACCGCTTATTTTTGCTTCTACACTGATCACACATCTTTTTGGTGGTTCTGCGGGGCGTGAAGGTGCAGCATTGCAGTTAGGTGGAAGTCTGGGAAATACATTGGGCAGATTGTTCCGGTTTGATCAGAAGGATCAGCATGTAATGATCATGTGTGGTATGAGCGCAGCATTTTCTGCGTTGTTTGGAACACCTATGGCAGCAGCTATTTTTTCGATGGAAGTTGTAACAGTAGGTATCATGCATTATTCTGCTCTGGTGCCTTGTGTGGTATCATCACTGGTGGCGCATGAGATCGCAGTAGCATTTGGAGCAACTGCAGAAATGTTCAATATTGGTGAAATTCCAGTGTTTACATTGCAATCAGCAGTAATTCTGACACTTTTGTCAGCTATGTGTGCTGTAATCAGTATCCTGTTCTGTATTATGCTTCACCGTGCAGAATGGATGTACCGTAAATTATTTCAGAATCCTTATCTGAGGGCAGCAGCAGGCGGTGTCATTATCGTCGTACTGACATTGCTGGTAGGAAATCAGACCTATAATGGTACGGGTGTATCTGTTATTGCAAGTTGTATGCAGGGACAGGTTCGACCAGAGACTTTTTTTATGAAGATGTTATTTACAGCATTGACTCTGGGGGCTGGCTATAAGGGTGGTGAGATTGTTCCATCTTTCTTTATTGGTGCATCTTTTGGCTGTCTGTTCGGTAATCTGGTCGGTTTTTCTCCCGCTATGTGTGCAGCAGTTGGTATGACCTCTGTATTTTGCGGTGTAACAAACTGTCCTATTACTTCTTTACTTATCAGCTTTGAATTATTTGGTTATGATGGAATGCCATATTTTCTGCTTGCAGTAGCATTTAGCTATATGTTATCCGGTTACACGGGATTGTACCGCAGCCAGAAAATCGTATATTCCAAGTTTAAGACCAATTATATCAATAAACAGACACATTGATCAGGAAAAGGCAATTTCATGGAGCAGGGAAGCTGCTGTATGAAATTCTTCAGTAGGAACTTCACAACAGGACAGAGCAATATGGGCATACTCCTTTGTCTCTTTTGGAGAGGCAAAGACGAGGATGCCTTTTTTGACGGCACGTTCCTTTAATTCCTGATTAGAAAGATTGCTTTTGATACGAAGATGAACGAGTGTAACAGATTCTCCCATATATATCTCAGCCTGATCTTTGAAGGTTTGTTCCAGTTCAGTAGCAAGTGCTTTGGCTTTACCGGCATAGAGACGTTTGAGTTTACGTATCTGACTTTCCAGATGACCATCCCGGAGAAACTGGCATAGTGCCAGTTGTTCGACTTTGGAAGCTGTCTGATTATAAAGGGCTTTTTTGTGTTGATACAGAGGCAGCAGTTCATCCGGTAAAATCATGAAACTCAGTCTGATAGAGGGCAGCAACAGTTTGGAAAAAGTACTCAGATATACTACATTTTCACCGCCTGCAAGTCCCTGCAGGCAAGGGCGAGGCTTACTGAAATACCGGAATTCATTGTTATAGTCGTCCTCTATGATAAGTCTGTTATGGGAAACAGCATCCCGAAGGAGAGAAAGACGTTTCTCCATGGGCATAACATCACCTAGAGATGTCATATTGGAAGGAGTCATGTAGAGTATGTCTGCATGTTCTTTATCCTGAGTTACCTGAAATCCGTAATCCTCGAAAATAACTGTACCCTGCGCAAATTTGGAATCCTGAAAGGCAACAGACTGCTTATCTTTGATCAAAGGACATAGTATATTGAGCAGACTTTGGGATCCTGCTCCAATTATAATATTATCAGGTGTACATACCGCATTTCTTTTGCCGATCACATAATTACAGATTGTTTCACGAAGTTCCCATTCACCCTGGGGTTCTCCATAGGTCAGAAGCCGTTTATCCTGTCTGAGAGCACTTTTGATATATCTTCTCCACAGATTAAAGTCAAAGCTATCCGCATCGGCGTTGTTGGATGTGAAATTGTAGAGGATTTCAGGTGTGGAATTGTGGATATTGTCACGATTTTTTGATGACACTGTGGATGAAACAACTGGACGCTTGGTTACATAGTAACCGCTTTGCGGTCTGGATATAATATAACCGTCTGCAGCAAGGCATAAATAGGCAGTTTCTATTGTCGTGCGGCTTAGTCCGAGTTGCTGTGCACAGCGACGAATAGAAGGCATCTTAGTATTTTCCGGTAATTTTCTGGTGAGGATCAGTTCTTTATAATAATCATACACCTGTAGATAACGGGTGGATTTTGATGATTGCAGGTCAAGATTCATGGCGACTCCTTTTGTCTTTTTTTTCAGCGTAGCATGCATAAGAAAACATTGCAAGATAGTTTTGCTTTTTGCAAAATTGTGATATGATAAAAAACGATTATGGGTATTTTTATACCAGAAATGAGGAATTCGATGAAAAGTCTGTTAAAGTATTTAAAGGACTATAAGAAAGAAAGTTTCCTGGCACCTTTATTTAAGATGTTGGAAGCATCTTTCGAATTATTTGTGCCATTGGTTATGGCAGCCATTATCGATACCGGTATTGCCAATAACGACAGAGGGTATATTTTCAGAATGGGTGGTGTATTAGTTGCACTGGGACTGATCGGTCTGGCTTGTTCTGCAACGGCACAGTATTTCAGTGCCAGGGCGGCTGTTGGTTTTGCAACAAAACTCAGACACGCATTATTTTCCCATATACAGAGCCTATCTTATACAGAGCTGGATACATTGGGAACCAATACACTGATCACCAGAATGACCAGTGATGTTAATCAGCTTCAGTCAGGCGTTAATCTGACACTGCGTCTGTTGCTGCGTTCTCCGTTCATTGTATTTGGTGCGATGATCATGGCATTTACAGTAGATGTGAAAGCAGCACTTATATTTGTTGTAGCAATTCCACTTCTTTCTATTGTAGTATTTGGGATCATGATCGTGAGTCTGCCTCTTTACAAGAAGGTACAGGCTGCTCTGGATAAAGTACTGGGCAGAACAAGAGAAAATCTTGCAGGAGCCAGAGTAATCAGAGCATTTTGTAAAGAAGATCAGGAAATAGAGGCTTTTTCAGAAGAGAATGAGGCACTTCTGGATATTCAGGTCTTTGTTGGCAAGATATCTGCAGCAATGAATCCGCTTACTTACATTATTGTAAATGTGGCATTGGTAGTACTGCTCTGGACAGGTGCCATTCGAGTAGACAGTGGCATTATTACACAGGGTGCAGTTGTAGCACTGGTTAACTACATGTCACAGATTCTTGTGGAATTGATCAAGCTTGCCAATCTGATCATCCAGATCACGAAAGCACTCGCATGTGCAAAGCGTATTGAGAGTATTTTTGAGGTAGAGAATTCACAGCAGATCGAGGCGCTTACACAGCAGGTAAATATAAAAAATACAGAGGATGTAATTCGATTTGATCATGTGGGACTGACCTATCAGGGTGGCGGCGATGAGTCATTGACAGATATTGATTTCACAGTGAAGAGAGGACAGACCATCGGTATTATCGGAGGTACAGGTTCCGGTAAGACTTCTGTTGTCAATCTGATCCCAAGATTATATGATGCAACGAGAGGAACGGTTCTGGTAGATGGACAGGATGTCAAGACATATGATCCGGATACACTTCGTTCCAAGGTAGGTATTGTACCGCAGAAGGCAGTTCTGTTTAAAGGAACGATTCGTGAAAATTTACTCTGGGGTAATGAGAATGCCACAGAAGAACAACTGGAAAAGGCATTGGAAATTTCCCAGGCAAAGGAATTTGTAGATACAAAGGAAGGCAGACTGGATTTTATGATCGCCCAGGGCGGTAAGAATCTTTCCGGTGGTCAGAAACAGAGAATGACAATTGCAAGAGCAGTAGTCAGAGAACCTGAAATACTGATTCTGGACGACAGTGCATCTGCACTTGACTTTGCTACAGATGCAAAATTAAGACATGCAATCCGTGAAATGGGAAATGACATGACTGTCATTATTGTATCCCAGAGATCGTCTTCCATTCAGTATGCAGATCAGATTATTGTACTGGATGATGGTAAGATGGTGGGTATTGGCACACATGAATCATTGCTGGCAGATAATGAGGTATATCAGGAAATTTACTATTCTCAGTTTCCAAAGGAGGCAGCAGGCAATGAAAAATAATAAGACAATTATCAAGAAGGTCCTGGACCATATTGGAAAATATAAGATTTTTCTGCTGTTATCTATTATTCTGGCAGCAATATCCGTAGCACTTACATTGTATATTCCGATTCTTACCGGTAATGCCGTAGACTGTATTGTAGGGCCGGGAGCAGTAGATTTTGCAGGAATTCTGGTTATTCTCAGAAAAATGGTCATCATTATCCTGTTAACGGCAATTGTGCAGTGGCTTATGAATGCCTGCAATAATAAAATTGCATATCAGGTAGTACGTGATGTGCGTGACGAAGCATTTCGTAAATTAGAGATCCTTCCCTTAAAATATATCGACAGTCATGCACATGGTGATATTGTAAGCCGTATCATAGCAGATGTAGACCAGTTTTCTGATGGTCTGTTAATGGGATTTACACAGTTATTTACAGGTGTGATCACAATTATCGGCACGTTGCTTTTTATGTTGTCGATTAATGTTACTACAACATTAATGGTAGTAGTTCTGACACCACTGTCATTTTTTATAGCCAATTTCATTGCAAAGAGAACCTTTAAAATGTCCAAGCTCCAGTCAGAAACAAGGGGTGAGCAGACAGCGCTGATCGATGAAATGATCGGAAATGAGAAGGTTGTAAAAGCATTTGGCAGAGAAGATAAAGTTACAGAACAGTTTGATGAAGTAAATGACAGATTGGAAAAAGCAAGTGTGAAGGCTATTTTCTTCTCTTCTTTGACCAATCCATGTACTCGTTTTGTAAACAGTCTGGTATATGCGGGAGTTGGTATTGTTGGTGCTTTTCTGGCAATAAAGGGAAAAATCAGTGTAGGTCAGCTTTCAAGTTTCCTAAGCTATGCAAATCAGTATACCAAGCCTTTTAATGAAATATCAGGGGTTGTAACTGAATTACAGAATGCCATTGCATGTGCAGGCAGAATTTTTGAATTTATTGAAGGAGAACCACAGATTCCGGATGCACAGGATGCTGTGGTGCTGACACAGCCAAAGGGTGAGATTGATATTAATGATGTTGCCTTTTCCTATACAGAAGACCAGAAACTTATCACGGATCTGAATCTTCATGTTAAACCGGGTCAGAGAGTTGCAATTGTAGGACCTACAGGTTGTGGTAAGACAACAGTTATTAATCTACTGATGCGCTTCTATGATGTAAATAAGGGTAGTATCAAGGTAGATGGTGTAGATATCAGAAATATGACCAGAGAGAGCCTGAGAAAGGGCTATGGTATGGTATTACAGGAAACCTGGCTTAAGTCCGGTGCGATCAAAGAGAATATTATCATGGGTAAACCTGATGCAACAATGGATGAAATCATTGCGGCTGCAAAGGCATCCCATGCGCACAGCTTTATTAAGCGTCTTCCACAGGGCTATGATACCGTGATCACAGAGGACGGAGGCAGTCTCTCACAGGGACAGAAACAGCTTCTGTGTATTACCAGAGTTATGTTGTGTCTGCCGCCTATGCTGATCCTGGACGAAGCTACGTCTTCTATTGATACCAGAACAGAAATCAAGATCCAGAAAGCATTTGCCACATTGATGGAAGGCAGAACAAGTTTTATTGTAGCACACAGACTCTCTACAATTCGTGAAGCAGATATTATCCTGGTTATGAAAGATGGTAATATCATTGAACAGGGAAATCACGAAACACTCCTTGCTAAGGGCGGTTTCTATGCAAATCTGTATCAGAGTCAGTTCAGTATGTGATGAATCTGGCATATAAAAACAGGTTGTACATAAAATAGACAATAAACAATAGTAAAGGAGATACGAAACATGATTAACTATTTGGGAAATGTTTCTGCGTATAGCGTGATAGGATTTATCGGTGTAGCGTTTGCATATTTACTTACGTGCATTCTTCTGGGGACGGGAATCAACCGTCTGCCCAGAGATCATGGACGTGCATATGCTCATGATGGTGTATTATCAGCAGGTAAGCCAAGAGGAGCAGGATTTATCTTTATATTGGTATTTGTGGCAACAGCGATCATATTTGGTGATCTGCAAAGAGAAACTGTAATTTATCTTATTCTCACAGTAGCAGCCATGATGACAGGATTCCTTGATGACTGCGCGAAAGTATCATGGGGAGAACTGCGTAAGGGTCTGCTTGATCTGGTGATCGCAGTTATGACAGCGATTACGTATGTGAATTTCAATGGAAGTGATATAACCATTGCATTAACAGGACAGACATTTGCATTAAACCCCGTTGTATATGGTATACTGGCAGTTATTCTGGTATGGGGTTCTATCAATGTAACAAACTGTGCAGATGGTGTTGACGGATTGTCAGGAACACTTGCCAGTATCACGCTGGCAACAGTATATCTGATCATGCAGAGTAAGGATATTGCACCGGATTTTGCATATTTGATCTTATTGTTCATTGCATGTATTCTCGGTTATCTGTGGTATAATGCAACTCCAAGCTGTCTGATGATGGGAGATGCAGGGTCACGTGCCATTGGACTGTTTATTGCAATTGCGGTAATGAAGATGGGAAGTCCACTCTTATACCTGCTGGTTGCATGTGTACTGATGGTAGATGGAGGTATCGGGCTGGTAAAGGTATCATTACTTCGTTATCTGCATATTAAGATATTGACGAAAGTACGTACACCGCTTCACGATCATGTAAGAAAGAACAAGAACTGGTCTAATGCGCAGACAGTATTCAAATTTGCTATTATTCAGATTATGATATCGGCAGCAGTAGTATGGCTGGTAGTATAAAAAAGGGAGTCTTTGTATGGATTAAATACAAAGACTCCTGTTTGTTTAGATTCTAAGACTCCATTGTGAACAGTCCCATACGTCAGTTGCCAGTCCATCATAGAAATCAGGTTCATGGCAGACCATGAGAATACTTCCCTTGTACTCCATAAGAGCACGTTTTAATTCTGCCTTGGCATCCACATCGAGATGGTTAGTCGGCTCATCCAACAGCAGAATATTAGTCGGTTTGTTGATGAGCTTACACAATCTGACCTTTGCCTGTTCACCACCGCTTAATACCTTGACCTTACTCTCAATATGCTTGGTAGTCAGACCACATTTAGCCAGAGCACTTCGCACCTCATACTGACTCAGAGAAGGGAAATCCTTCCAGATTTCTTCGATGCAGGTTGTAGCAATGGACTGATCCATTTCCTGTTCAAAGTAACCAATCTCCAGATAATCACCCAATTCTACACCGCCGTTGAGCGCAGGGATAAGTCCCAGTATGCTCTTTAACAAAGTAGTTTTACCAATACCATTAGCACCTGTCAGCACGACTTTCTGCCCTCTTTCCATAGAGAGGTTCAATGGCTTGGAGAGGGCTTCATCATAGCCGATAACCAGACTCTTGGTAGTGAAAATATATCTGCCGCTGGTTCTGGCTTCCTTGAAGTGAAATTCAGGCTTGGGCTTCTCGGCTGCAAGCTCAATAACCTCCATTTTGTCCAGCTTCTTCTGACGGGACATTGCCATATTTCTGGTAGCAACTCTTGCCTTATTACGGGCAACGAAATCTTTCAGATCAGCAATTTCTTTTTGCTGTTTATTATAGGCAGCTTCTAACTGTGCCTTTTTCATGGCATAGACTTCCTGAAACTTGTCATAATCACCGACATAGCGGGTAAGCTGTGCATTGTCCATATGGTAAATAATATTAATGACGCTGTTAAGGAAGGGAATGTCATGGGAGATCAGGATAAAGGCATTCTCATATTCCTGAAGATAGCGCTTGAGCCATTCAATATGATTTACATCCAGATAGTTGGTCGGCTCGTCTAACAGCAGGATATCAGGCTTCTCTAATAACAGTTTGGCAAGCAGGACTTTGGTACGTTGTCCACCACTTAAATCTGTTACATCGGCATCCAGACCAACTTCCAATAAGCCAAGGGCTCTGGCTACTTCTTCAATCTTGGAATCGATCATATAGAAATCATGCTGTGTGAGAAGCTCCTGGATCGTACCTAACTCTTCCATATATTCTTCCAGTTCTGTTTCAGAGGCTTCGCCCATTTTGTCGCAGATTTCATTCATGCGGGCTTCCATTTCATATAGAAAATCAAAAGCAGAGGCGAGCACATCGCATATCGTCATGCCCTTTTGCAGAGCGGTGTGCTGATCCAGATAACCGACACGGACATTTTTCGCCCATTCTATTTTGCCTTCATCCGGCATCAGCTTACCAGTAATAATATTCATGAAAGTAGATTTACCTTCTCCATTTGCGCCCACAAGTCCGATATGTTCGCCTTTCAGGAGACGGAAGGATACGTTCGTAAAAATAGTTCTGTCCCCAAAACCATGGGAAAGATTCTCTACATTTAAAATACTCATCGTTCATTAAACCTTTCTGTGTGTAATAACTCACAAGAATTATATATGGAAAAGGGCATTTAGGCAACCTAAAAAGAATATGTGAATAGCTATTGACACTTGAGTTAGTTTGTGCTAACCTAATATTGTAAAGAAAAGATATCGGTAAGAGGGGAATTCTTCTCAATCGCAAAGGAAGGTGTAATTATGGCAAATGCTGTTTTAATTACTGTTCTGGTCGGTGTTGGATATATGGTATTGAAGTACTTTGCGAAGAAGCTCGCCAGGATAGAATTCAAAAAAACAAATTAAACAACGGGTATAAGGAAATTTTTGTATTGATAAAAACTTTTCCTTTCACTTATATCACACAGCCAAAGAGGAACCGGGAAGGTTCCTCTTTTATTTTGCGTGTGCTTATGATACTATGAAGGCATATGCAATAATGGAAAAGGGGCATAAATATGGCTAAAAATAAAGAAATTAAGACAAATGCAATGCGTCTTCTGGAGACGAAGAAGATTCCTTATGAAGCGCATACATATGAATGTGATGAATTTGTAGACGGTATTCAGATTGCAGATATGCTGGGACTGCCACATGAAAAAGTGTATAAAACACTGGTGACACAGGGAAACAGCAAGAACTATTTTGTGTTTGTTATTCCAATCGAAGCAGAACTGGATATGAAGAAAGCAGCGAAATCTGTAGGCGAGAAATCCGTTGCCATGCTTCATGTAAAAGATATCAATGCAGTAACAGGTTACATTCGTGGCGGCTGTACTGCGATAGGAATGAAGAAGCAGTATGTGACCAGAATTGATGAGAGCGCAACAGCTTTGGAGAAGATGATCGTAAGCGGAGGTAAGCTTGGTATGCAGTTAGAACTGTCACCACAGGATCTGGCAAAGGCAGCTAATGCGGAATTTGCAGATATTACAGCATAAACAGGAATCACGATATCGCAGAAATATAGGAGGACGCATGAGAACAATTAATCTAAGTGACGTAACAGCCAACATCAAAGAGATGTGTATCGAAGCCAATCATTATCTGACACCGGATATGGATGAAGCATTGAAAAAGGCTGTAGATACAGAGAAAAGCAGCCTGGGTAAGCAGATTTTGAATCAGCTTCAGGATAACCTTACAATTGCAGGCGAGGATATGATACCGATCTGTCAGGATACGGGAATGGCAGTGGTATTTATGGAAATCGGACAGGATGTGCATTTCGAGGGCGGTTCTCTGGAAGAAGCGATCCATGAAGGTGTAAGACAGGGATATGTAGAAGGCTTCCTGCGTAAATCTGTGGTAAAAGATCCACTGATCCGCGAAAATACGAAGGACAACACACCTGCCATCATTCATTACAGTATTGTAAGCGGAGATCAGGTCAAGATCACAGTAGCACCGAAGGGGTTTGGCAGCGAGAATATGAGTCGTGTGTTTATGTTAAAACCTGCTGATGGTATCGAAGGTGTGAAAAATGCCATTCTCACGGCGGTAAAGGATGCAGGTCCGAATGCCTGTCCACCTATGGTAGTAGGTGTTGGAATCGGTGGTACTTTTGAAAAATGTGCGTTGATGGCAAAACAGGCACTGACCAGACCTGTGAATGAACATTCTACGATTCCTTATGTGAAAGAGATGGAAGAGGAATTATTGGAACGTATCAACAAGACGGGTATTGGACCCGGAGGACTTGGTGGTACTACGACAGCTCTGGCAGTCAATATCAATACCTATGCAACACATATTGCCGGTCTGCCTGTGGCAGTAAATATATGCTGTCATGTAAACAGACACTCAGTAAGGGTATTATAAGAAAGGCAGGGCAGAAAAATGGACAAACATATTACAGCACCGATAGATGCACAGACAGCAAAACAGTTACGTGCAGGCGATTATGTATATATTACGGGAATAATTTACACTGCAAGAGATGCCGCTCATCTGCGTATGGATGAGGCATTGAACAGAGGCGAGAAGCTTCCTGTTTCACTGGAAAATAATATTATTTATTATATGGGTCCATCTCCGGCAAGAGAAGGCAGACCCATCGGTTCCGCAGGACCGACAACTGCCAGCCGTATGGACAAATATGCGCCCAGATTACTGGATCTTGGCTTAAAGGGCATGATCGGAAAGGGCAAAAGAAGTCAGGCGGTTAAAGAGGCTATCATCCGTAACAAGGCTGTGTATTTTGCAGCAGTAGGTGGTGCCGGAGCACTTCTTTCCAAGTCTATTCTGTCATCAGAGGTTGTAGCCTATGATGATCTGGGAACAGAGGCGATCCGCAGGCTGGAAGTAAAGGACTTCCCGGTTATTGTTGTAATAGACAGTGAGGGCAATAACCTGTATGAGACTGCCATAGAGGAATTTAAACAGGAATAAATATAAGGAAAGCAGAAAGGCAGAAGATATATGAAACTGTTAATTCAGAGAGTAAAAGAAGCTGCAGTTGCAGTAGATGGGGAAACAATAGGACAGATCGGACATGGTTTGCTGGTTTTTGTAGGCGTAGCAGATACGGATACGAAACAGATTGCGGATAAATTAGTCGATAAACTGACAAAACTGCGTATTTTTGATGATGAACAGGGTAAGACGAATCTCTCGGCAGCAGATGTGCAGGGAGAATTTCTCATTATTTCCCAGTTTACATTATATGCTGACTGCCGCAAGGGGAATCGTCCTTCCTTTACCAGCGCAGGAAAGCCGGAGCTTGCCAATGAATTGTATGAGTATATCATTGATTCCGTTAGGGCAAAAGGCTTTCATACAGAGCATGGCAGCTTTGGGGCAGATATGAAGGTGTCTCTTTTAAATGACGGACCTTTTACCATTATGTTGGATTCTGATGAATTGGTGAAGTGATAAAAGGAAAAAGTAAAAGGAAGGAAATGAAAATGGAAATCAGAAAGTATACAACATCAGAGTTGATCAAGAGGTTTATGCCTTATTTCAAACCATATTATAAGACTTTGTTCACGGATCTGTTCTGTGCGGCACTGACTACGATATGCGAGATCATTCTGCCGCTGATTATCAGGCAGATCACCAATACCGCTTTGCAGGATGTAGCGCTGCTGACAACTAAGATGATAGCAAGTCTTGGATTTTTGTATTTCATCCTGCGTATTATCGACTGTCTTGCCAACTATTATATGGCTGATATAGGCCATGTTATGGGTGCTAAGATAGAAACAGATATGCGCCGGGATGCCTATGCGCATTTGCAGCAGTTGTCTAATACTTATTTTAATAATACAAAAGTCGGACAGATTATGGGTCGAATTACCAATGACTTGTTCGAAGTAACAGAATTTGCACATCATTGTCCGGAAGAATTTTTTATTGCGGCATTGAAGATCGTGATTTCCTTTATTATCCTTGCAAGGATTCATCTGTTACTGACAGTTATGGTATTCATTTTTGTACCTATTATGACCATTGTGTGCCGTGTGATCAATAAGAAGATGCGCTCTGCCTTTGGACAGCAGCGTTATCAGATCGGTGAACTGAACGCCAAGATAGAGGACAGCCTGTTAGGTCAGAAGGTTGTAAAAGCATTTACCAATGAAGAGATAGAGAAGGAAAAGTTCGAGGAAGGAAATCAGGAGTTTTTAAAGATCAAAACTTACACTTATATGCTTATGGGTATGTTCAATACTTCTACAAGAATATTTGACGGTCTGATGTATCTGGTCGTTATTTTAGGAGGTGGCTATTTCCTCATGCAGCAGCAGATCCTTCCCGGGGATATGGTCGCTTATGTTATGTATGTGTCCACTTTGATCGCGACTATCCGCAGGATCATTGAATTTGCAGAGCAGTTCCAGAGAGGTATTACAGGTATTGAAAGATTTATTCAGATCATGGATGCCGATGTTGAGATATTTGATGAACCGGATGCAAAAGAACTGGTGAACCCTAAGGGTGAGATCGTATTTGAAAATGTAAGTTTTGAATATCCGGATGACCATAATAAGGTATTCCATAACTTAAATCTGACGATCCATGCGGGTGAGAAGCTGGCAATTGTAGGACCCTCCGGCGGTGGTAAGACTACGTTATGTAATCTGATCCCCAGATTCTATGATGTATCGGGTGGAACGATCACTCTGGATGGCAATAACATCAGAGGACTTACGCTAAAGAGTCTGCGTCAGAATATTGGTATTGTACAGCAGGATGTTTACCTGTTCTCTGGAACAGTCTATGAAAATATTGCTTATGGCAAGCCGGGAGCTTCCAGGGAAGAAGTCATGGAGGCTGCCAGAAGAGCAGGTGCAGACGAATTTATACGGGGACTTAGAGATGGGTATGATACTTATGTGGGTGAACGTGGTGTGAAGCTTTCAGGAGGACAGAAGCAGCGTATCAGTATTGCCAGAGTATTTTTAAAGAACCCGCCTATTATTATTCTGGATGAAGCCACATCTGCGCTGGACAATGAGAGCGAATATGCAGTGGCAAAGTCACTAAATGAGCTTGCAAAAGGCAGAACGACTCTTACCATTGCACATAGATTGTCAAGTATCCGCAATTCGGACAGGATTCTGGTACTTACAGATGAGGGTATTGTAGAAGAAGGTAATCATGATGAGCTGATGGCTCTGGGGGGTATTTATCATCAGTTCTATATGATGGCAAATGAGATTAAATAGAGAAAGGTAGTATAAGGGTATGGCAGAAGAGAAGAAGAGAAAACTGGTCGGGGTAGAAGATCCCCAGATAGAAACAAAACGAATTTCCATTTTTTTGATAGCGGCATTTGGAATTGCCTGGATCGCAGAACTTGGAGTGATCAGACCTATGTATCAAAGTGGTGATGTGGATACTGTGAAGGAAGCTGTTAATATGATCAGTTCCATGATGTTTGCACCTGCTTTTGCAGCACTGATTTCCAGGGTGCTGACTAAGGAAGGTCTGCTTCACTCAGGATTTCAGTTTAATTTTGCAAAGCATAAGTTCTGTTTTCTGTTTGGCTGGTTTGGAACAACAGCATTGACATTTCTGGGAGCAATTTTGTATTTTGTGATTTTTCGTGATAATTATGATGCTTCTATGTCGAATTTCGTACAGACGGCAATCGATAATGGTTCAGAATTGGATGCGGTCAACATTATAGCCAATTTCAAGACTACTTTGCTTATCAATGTTTTCACAGCGCCGGTACTGGATGTGATCAACAGCTTTGGTGAAGAATGGGGCTGGAGAGGTTATCTGCTTCCCAAGCTGTACCGTAAGTTTGGTACGGTTCCGGCGATTCTGATCAGTGGGTTGATCTCCGGTCTGTGGTATGCACCTTTGGTATCTCTTGGTTACTACTATGGTACAGGTTATAGCGGATATCCGTTTACAGGTATTCTGGCAATGTGTATCTTTGGTATGGTCACAGGCTGTATTTATTCTTTTATCAGTCTGAGAAGTGGCAGTATTTTCCCTGCTATTTTTGCTCATAGTGCAGTGAATGTTATGATGTCACAGGCAGCATACTTTACTTTAGATGGTGGTAATTTCTTTGTAGGACCTGCACCTACAGGTATTATTGCAGGAATTCCGTTTATGATTGCAGCCGTTGTATTTATGTTATATTTAAAGAAGCATCCGGTAGTCAGCAGCAATGATAAGGATGCACAAGAGGCATAAAATGGAGAAGGAAATAACCTGTTTTGAGGCAGCCAGGGTAATGGAAAAGGCACTGGATGTAGGAGAGGCAATGCTGTGTACAGGAGCGGAAATCTCCCGTGTAGAAGATACGATTTTAAGAATATGCCATTCTTACGGCGGTGGAGTAATAGATGTATTTACGATTCTGTCACTGATCATTTTGAGCTGGCATACAACAGACGATCAGAATTTTACCCAGACGAGGCGAATCTATTCCTATTCTACAGATCTTGGTAAGCTGGAGGAGTTAAATGCCCTTTCCAGATATATCTGTGCCAACAAACCTTCCTGTGATGAGATCGAGCAGAAGGTTGAGAAGATCATGCATGGTGACAGGAGGCGTATCTCCGGGTCACGAATGGCAGGATATGTATTAGGTGCCAGTGCTTTTGCCATTTTCTTTGGAGGCAATATGAGAGATGGTGTGGCAGCAGGCATGGTCGCGCTGATCTTTTATTTCTGGGAGTATGTATTTGGGCCCAGGAGTAAGAACCGGGTGGTGTATACACTACTGTCCTCATTTGCAGTGGGGATATTATGTATGCTGTCTGTCCTATGTGGAGTGGGAGTTCATGTTGATAAGGTCATGATAGGCAATATCATGCTTCAGATTCCAGGTATTAATATGATGAACGCCATCAGGGATATGATGTGCGGTGATATGATCACAGGACTTTTGCGTCTGATGGAGGCGATCATTCTGGCAGTTGCGATCGCAGCCGGCTTCGCCCTTGCTATTATAGGATTTACAAAATTGGGAATCGGGGTGTAGTGAGAGAGATGATATGGGATTTTCTGGCTAAAAATTACAGTCTGATCATAAGTGGTGCCATTGGAACGCTGGGATTTTGTCTTTTTTTTAAGATTCGCAGGGATAAGCTGATCTATGGTTGTATAGGAGGATTGCTTACCAGTCTGTTTTTTTGCATATGCAGTGACTTGGGACTATCAGTACTGATGCGTAATCTCATACCGACAATTGTAGGTACACTGTATGCGGAAGTGATCGCACGCATTGTGAAAGCACCAACCACCGTATTTCTCATACCGGCAGTGATTCCTCTGACACCGGGTGGTACGTTGTATTATACGATGAGTGCCATTGTAGAAGGAGATATGGTCAAGGCACAGCAGCAGGGAGAGATTACGCTTCTGGTGGCATTAGGGATTGCAGTAGGAATTGTATTTATTTCAGTTATTTTCTATCAGTTAACAAATTGGAATGTACGGTTAAAGGCTATCAAAAATAAGCCGTGGCAGAAGAAATAAAAGGAGTGCAGATGATTATGAAAATGTATGTGTACAGCATGAGGGAGTTTGATGAATTACCGTATTTTGAACAGTATTGCAGCCAGAATGAAGTAGAATGGGCGTATACCAGGGAAACACCTTGTATGGATAATCTGGAAAAAGCAAAAGGTTATGGTGTTGTCAATATCATAACGACTGTTATTAATAAAGAAATGATAGATAAGTGGCATGATATGGGAGTAAAGTGCATAGCGACCAGAACCATAGGCTATGACCATATTGACTGCGACTATGCCAAGAGTCTTGGTATGGGTGTGATCCATATTACTTATTCTCCTGCAACAGTGGCAGATTATACGATCATGCTGATGCTCATGGGATGTCGTAAGATCCAGTATATCATGCAGAGAGCACAGATTCAGGATTATACATTGCAGGGCAAGATTGGCAGGGAGCTTCCGGGTATGACAGTCGGCATCATTGGAACGGGTAAGATCGGTAAAACAGTTATCCGTCATTTGTCAGGATTTGGATGTAAAATACTGGCTTATGATATTTATGAAAGTGATGAAGTGCGTCAGTATGCACAATATACAGATCTTGATACGATCTACAGAGAATGTGATATCATATCCTTGCATGCACCTGCTACAGAGGGCAATTATCATATGATCGATGCCAGGGCACTTGATAAGATGAAGAAGGGGATTATCCTGATTAACTGTGCGAGGGGTTCCCTGATCGATACACAGGCATTGATCGATGGAATTGAATCCGGCAAGGTTGGATTTGCGGGACTGGATGTTATTGAACATGAGAGCGGTCTGTATTATTTCAACCGTATGGGAGAGCCTTTGCAGAATCCCATGCTTGCAATCCTTCGTTCTTATTCTAATGTTGTAGTGACACCGCATACTGCATTCTATACGCAGGAAGCAGTATCGGATATGGTAGAGAATTCCATTTTGTGTGCAAAGGCATATGTAAATGGTCAAAAAACTCCGTTTGAGGTATAGTATGTATATAATTTCTTTTTCTGAGTGGTCAATTTCAAATATCTGGATACGTATTGTAGTTGCAACGGTGCTGGGAATCATTATTGGACTGGACAGAGGTGTTAAAAGAAGAGGCGGCGGTGCAAGGACAACTACCACGGTTTGTCTGGGAGCGGCGCTTATCATGTTACTGGAACAATATCTGATGCAGACTATGCCTGGTACAACTGACATGACGAGAATGTCGGCACAGGTCGTAAGTGGCGTTGGTTTTCTTGGTGCGGGGATGATACTGGTATCGGGACACCAGATCAAAGGACTGACTTCTGCGGCAGGAATATGGTTTTCGGCGTGTGTTGGTCTGGCAGCGGGCATTGGTTTTCTGGATGGAGCGGTAATCATAACCGTTATATTGCTGGTCGTATTGCATCTGATACCGTATCTTGAAGCGCATATATACAGTCATTCAAGATATATGACTCTATATTTGGAAGTTGATGATGGAAGGGCAATTGGAGATCTTCTTCACAAGTTAAAAGATGATGGGTGCATAATCGATACTTTCGATGTAGATAAACCCAAGGCAAAGGGACTCTATTGTACGATCCTTTCTGTAATATACTGCCCGGAGGGAGTCAGCAAGGAAGATTATATGTTAAGTTTAAGGGACATAGAGGGAGTCATATCTGTATATGATATGTAAATTACACTTGCAAAAAAAGATAAAAAACGAATATAATGGGGAATGAGGAAAGAGAGAGGTGAAGAGCCTTGTCACAATTTACAAAAAAGGCGATTGTAGAGACTTTTCTGGAACTTTTGAAGGAACATTCTCTGGATAAGATCACAGTAAAAGACATTGTAGAAAAGTGTGGTATCAACCGTAATACATTCTATTATTATTATCAGGATATTTACGATCTGATCGATGATGTCTTTGATATTGAGACAAAGAAAGTACTGGAGGATGAGAAACAGTACGGAACCTGGTATGAGGAACTGCTGCGTGTCGCATTGTTCGTCGTAGAGAACAGACCGGCTATTTTACATATCTATGATTCCAAGAGCCGGGATGTATTGGAGAAGTATCTGTTTACCATCTGCCATAAGCTGATCAGAAGGTATGTAGAGCAGCAGGCACAGGGGATGCAGGTGAGTGATAGAGAGAAAGAGTTTGTGATCACGTTCTATGGTTATTCTCTGGTGGGTATGACGCTTAACTGGATCAAGGGCAATTCCCAGTCGGATTCTGGAGAGTACTTAAAAGGAGTTGCGGCAATCTTTGAGGGAACAGTAAAGACGGCACTGGAATGTAGTTCCAAACTATCTGAATAAAGAATCATATTTAGGCATTTTTTTGAAAATGCCCAAAATTTAGTCAATCAAGGAGCAATGTACAAATTTGATACATTGCTCTTTTTTTGTCCATTTTATTTGTCGAAACAGGTCGATATACTGAATTTAAAGATAGAAAAGGGAGGTATGACTTGTGGATAGTCTAAAAGCAGAGAAACGGGCTTATATTATTTTATCTGCTATTCAGCTTATTCTTGGCGGGTATCTGATCGCCAGACCAATGCAGTCTTTTTCCATTGCATGTTATGCGATCGGTACAGTGTTGGTGGTGTACGGAATCATTAAGTTGATCGGATATTTTACCAAGGACATGTATCAACTGGCTTTTCAGTTCGATTTTGCAATGGGAATTTTATCAGCGGTTGTAGGTTGTCTTTTATTATTCCATTGGGAGCATATTTTAAAAGTATTTCCTACATTTGTAGGTATCCTGATTCTGATCGATGGAGTATTTAAAATACAGACAGCACTGGATGCCAGAAGGTTCGGACTGAGTAAATGGTGGCTGATCCTGATATGGGCGATCGCAGCAGGCGTGGCAGGCTTCGTATTGCTGGCAAGACCTGTTGAAGCAACAGAACTTATCATGCAGTTAGTTGGACTAAACCTGATGATAGACGGCGGATTAAATCTATGGGTCGTACTGTATACAGTAAAGGAACATAAAAATTTTAGATTTCGTAATTAAAAATTGAGGAGGATAAAGATATGGGAACAATGACACATGCAGCAGGAAGGCTTGCTTTTTCAGCAGCAATTGATGTAGCACTTAAGGATGTAAGAAAGAACAGAGAAGAAGGCATTATCAAACTTGTAGACTTAATGGAGAAGTACATGAGTGGTGAGAAGCTGGATGTAAACTATGATAAGGTCAGAGAAATGATCCGCGACAAGGACTGCACACTGAATAAGTATATGAACAGAATCATTGATGAGATCGATCCACATGTGTTAAAGACAACAGCTTTGAATCTGGGATATGAAGCATTTTTCTATGGAACAAAGACGATCCGTAAGATGCGAGAAGTGCATCAGTGCAATATCCCATGGCTGATTCTGATGGACCCGACCAGTGCATGTAATCTGCATTGTACAGGATGCTGGGCAGCAGAATATGGTAATCGTCTGAACCTGACATTTGAGGAACTGGACAATGTGATCACACAGGGTAAAGAGCTTGGTATCTACTTCTATATGTTTACAGGCGGTGAACCACTGGTAAGAAAAGCAGATATTATCAAGTTATGTGAAAAACATAATGATTGTGCATTCCTTGCCTATACAAATGGTACTTTAGTTGACGAAGCATTCTGCGAGCAGATGCAGAAGGTCGGTAATCTTTATCTGGCGATCAGTCTGGAAGGCTTTGCAGAAGTCAATGATTTACGAAGAGGTAATGGTGTATTTGGCAAGGTTATGAATGCAATGTCCTTATTAAAGCAGCATGGTCTGATCTTTGGTACTTCCATCTGCTATACATCCAAGAATATCGAGACGGTAACCAGTGATGAGTTTGTTGACCTTCTGGTAGAGAATGGAAGCCGCTATGCCCTGTACTTCCACTATATGCCGGTAGGAAATGAAGCAGATGTAAGTCTTCTTCCTACTATGGAGCAGAGAAAGTATATGTACACCAGAGTACGTGAGATCAGAAATATGACTCATGGTAAGGGATTGTTCACAATGGATTTCCAGAATGATGGTGAGTTTGTCGGCGGTTGTATTGCCGGAGGCAGAAACTACTTCCATATCAATGCAAATGGTGATGCGGAGCCTTGTGTATTCATTCATTACTCAGGTGCAAATATCAGGGAAAATACATTACTGGAATGCCTCAAGCAGCCTTTGTTCATGGCCTATCGTGATAATCAGCCATTTAATGATAATCAGTTAAGACCATGTCCTATGCTGGAGAATCCGGAGATCCTACAGAGAATTGTTAAGGAAACTGGCGCAAAATCAACAGACTTGCAATCTCCTGAAACAGTAGAGCATTTGTGTGCTAAATGCCATGATTATGCGGCAGCATGGGCACCGGAGGCTGATAAATTGTGGAATGAATCTACACATATGGAGCATGCATATGAGAATTACAAACCAAAGGAAAGCAACAAAGACGAAAAAGTTTCATAAAAAAGTAATTCTAAAGTGGATCATTCTTCTGGTGCTTTTGGGGATAGCGCTGTATTTTTACAGAAATTCCCTACAAGAGATATTGCAGGGGATTCAGGCTTTGTCAGCCAGACAGTTATTGGTAAGCTGCCTGATTGCAACGGTATTCTTTCTCACGGAAGGTTATATCGTATATTATATGGCGCATCCCATAGAGGCGACCTATAGCTGGACAAAAGGTATCAGGGTTGCGTATCTGTGTGAGTTTTATCGTATTCTGACTCTGGGAAGTGGTTCCGGATTTGCAGCAATTTATTATCTGCAAAAAGACGGTGTTGCTTATGCCAAGGGAACAGGAATCACCATGATACAGTTTGTATTCAAGAAAATTGCAGTTATGCTTTTGGGCGTAACAGGGTTTATCTATTTACTGGAGCAGCCACTGACAGGAGAAGTGTTAGGCGGTTATCGGGAGGCTATGGTAACAGGCTGTGTGATCACTATGCTGATTGCCGTATGCATGACCGTGATCACATTATCTGAAAAGGTAAAGGACTGGCTGTTAGCTGCAATTGACTGGGCGCAGAAGAAATATCCTGAATATAATGTGCAAATGCAGAAGTGGCGGGAAAATCTGATTCTTTTAAACGATACAGGAAGAGATCTTCTGACTCATAAGAAACGTTTCCTGATGCTGCTGGTATTAAATCTGTTTAAGCTGGCAGTAATCTATACGATACCGGCATATATACTGTATGGAACGGGGCAGCTTACGATCATGCAGAGTACGATGCTTATGGCTGTGGCATATATGCTGGCAGGAGTTATTCCCGCTCCATCAGGGATAGGCTCTCTGGAATTTGTATTTTTACTGTTCTTTAACTGTTTTGCACAGGAGAGCAATACTGTTCCTTCAATTCTTGTATTTCGTTTTGCAACATGGATCGTGCCCTTTGTAATAGGAGCGATCGTGTATACAGCAGATAAACTTGTACATGTCAGGCAGACAAAATAAACGGGCAGTATGATTTGGGTGGCTTTTATAAGTCATCCAAATTTTTTTGTATTTTTTGAAACTTTTTTGGGGTATGATATGTCTAATGTACATAACAAGGAGGTGCGAAGCGATGAATATCTTTTCCGGAAAAGACAAAGAAAAAGAAAAGAAGATAGAAGAAATATTATTACAGAATTACGACAGTTATTACCGCCTTGCATACAGCTATGTGCACAATGAAGCAGATGCAGGTGACATTGTACAAAATGGTGCTTATAAAGCCATAAGAGGAAGTCATACCCTGGAACGGGCAGAATATGCAGCCACATGGATCTATCGTATTATGCTCAATGAGATATTCCGTTTCTGTAAGGAGCGGGGTAAAAATATCGTATCGTTGGATGAGATGCCCATAGAGCATGGGAAGGAAGATACTTATATCGATATAGATCTGCAACGGGCGCTGGATACACTTTTGCCACAGGATAAGGCAGTTGTGGAGTTAAGGTTCTTTGAGGACAAAAAGCTGGAGGACATTGCAGATATACTGGAAGAGAATGTCAGCACAGTAAAAAGCCGGTTATACCGCAGTATGAAGAAGCTGCGTATAGAGCTGGAGGAATCGTAGAACAGGATATAGAAAGGACAGGTGCCGTTATGGATGAGAAGCGCATAGAATTGGAAGCATGCAAACAGACATATGAACAGCCTCATATGTCAGCAGAACAATTACAGGCAATGAAAGATAGAATAGAGGTAGCAAAGATGGAGAATAGAAGAGAAGCCAGAAAGAAAAACGGAGCAGGGAAAGCAGCTCTTGCGGCAGCAGCAGTGGTGGCAGCATTTGTAATATTGCCCAATACATCAGCAGGAGTAGCACATGCAATGGAGCAGATTCCGGTGATCGGTAAATTGGTAGAAGTGGTGACTTTCAGGAATTATCAGTATGAGGATGAGCGTAATCAGGCAGATATTGAAGTACCGGAGATTGTTCCGCAGAGCGTAACAGATACGGTTGCAGAAGAGTCTGCAACAGGTGTACAGGAGAATTTACAGAAGTCAGCGGATGAGATCAATGCAGAGATTCAGAAGATATCAGATCAGTTCGTAAAGGAATTTGAAGAAAATCTTCAGACAGAAGGTGGTTATCAGGATGTGATCGTGAAATCTGAAGTGGTTTCTACGACACAGGATTATTTCACACTGAAGCTGATCTGCTATCAGGGTGCAGGAAGCGGAGCGGAATGGAATTATTATTATACGATCGATCTGAATACAGGAGAGAGATTACAGTTAAAGGAGCTCTTTTATGAGGGAGCAGATTACATTACGCCGATCAGTGAGAACATTAAGGAACAGATGAAGGAGCAAATGGCAGCAGACGAGAACAAAATATACTGGCTGGATGATCCTGAAGTACCGGAATGGAATTTTGAACATATTACAGATGAGACTGCTTTTTATCTGAATGAGAATGGTAACATTGTGATCAGCTTCAATGAAGGTGATGTAGCACCTATGTATATGGGAGTTGTTACATTTGAAATTCCCGATGAGGTGGTAAGAGATATTAGAAAGTAGATAAAATAAATGAGGGCTGGTGCAGATTAAAATGTGCATCAGCCCTTATTGGTAATCACTTATTTATATACTAAGCCAAACGTCATAGTAGGTTTATCTGTTTCATATGTTAAAGTTGCCGGATTAGAATCAAGATCATCAAAGAAATAAACCTGACCGTTTCCAATGCCGATCAAACGATAAGTGGTTCCAAGATTTCGGTATTTACTGGGAATATCAATGACATACCTGTATGTGCGGTCAGTCTGAGATACTTCTTTATTATTTTTGGTTACGTTAACTCTCAATGCACAGGCAAATTGATAGTCCTCAATAAATGCAGAAAATACTTCGTAACATGCCTTACCCTGATATCTCATCTGACCAGTTACAACATAAGAAGGATCTACATTATCAGGAGCCATATAGCACAGTCTGGTTACGACATTTCCATTTCCATTTGCTTCTACATTATTCCATGGTGCATTACTGTCTGTTGCATAATACACAAGAGGAATTGTAGGATTTGTCATTGTCTGGAATGCATCGGCCTGTGCTTTGGTATCCATAATATAACATGCACCATTGCTGTTTGTCTGTGCGAAAGCAGCAATGCTGTCAAGGCTGGTAAAAGGAATAGAGCCAATCATTTGTGTCGTTACACCAGTATCAGAAATTCTAAATATAGGTTTGTAGGCAATTTTAGAAAATGCTGTAATATCTTCAATAAAAGTGCTGGTGCCCATAATAATACGGTTTACAGTACTCATATTGGCAAATGCATATGCACCAATGGAAGTAATCGTGCTGTCAATTCTAATTGCAGATACGCTCTTGGTTCTCCAGGGACGTTCATTTAAAGACCAGTAATCATAGCTTGGAATTGCACCGGTTCCGGTTACGTGCAGAGTATCGCCTTCTACTTTTAATACAACATCAGTGCCGTCTAAATAGTAACAATTATCTCCAGGTACAGTCCAGGTTTCTCCTTTTGCTTCAACAATTGTTGATGGAATTGTGCAAGCAGATAAGACCATTGCAAGAGTTAATGCCAGTATCTTATGAATTTTCATAGAGTTCTCCTTTCATATGAACATAGATTTGTAATAAGTATAAAATTTTTGGCTCGCATAGTCAATCTAATTGGCTAATTTTCTATATTTTTAAGACAAAAGCTAACATTAATTTTGTGATTGCTGCAATGAATAGATGGTAATACCTGCACCGATTACTGTTACAATAGTTCCGATAGTGAGCATGGTAAATACACCAGATTCATCCAGTAAAATACCTCCCAGCAGACTGGAAAGTAAATTGGCAATGGTAATCATGCCGGTTACAAATGCCTGTCCTTTAACAGCATCATTAGGAAGCATTACTTCATTAACATAGTGTACAGAGCCAGGAATAAATACTGCAAAGGATAAAGACTGGAATACCATGGACAAATATAAGAGAAAAATATTTGTTGCAAATAAAGTAATCACAATCTTTATAATAAAGAAAACCGCCGAAGCCTGCAAAAGTTTACGGCAGCCAAATCGTTTCTGGAGTGTTGTAAAAAAAATCATGGCAGGAAGTTCCAATAATGCAGAAAAAGCCTGCAGGCTTCCTAAATCCTGACTGTTTCCATTTACATTAACAGTGATCTGGTATAGATAATTGTTGATCAATGTATGCCCAAAATACAATCCAAGTCCACCGATTAAAAAGATAAAAAACATGCTATATTGATGGATAAAACCGCTTATTTGAAGTTTTTCAGAAGAGCGAGTGGATTTTGGAAATATTGGGGAAATGTTATGGCGGTAATTGTAATTTACTGCAGCTAACAAAAGTATAATGCATCCACAGACAATAAGTGCGTAGAAAGGCAGTATATCGGGATTTGTCTGTTTAATGGCGATACCAAAAAAGAAACTGGCAGCAGAATAAAGTAAGGAGCCCATGCTTCGGGCAACACCAAAGTTCATTTTTACAGGTATTTTTTCCAGATAAAAATTCAGTGAATTTACCAATGGCTGAATCAACATTTCTATAATACAGGCCAGAATAAAAACAACAGTTAAAAATATAGATTTATGCCCTGAAAGGATAATTCCAAGACAACAAATGCCAAGAAGTAATACACATAAAACAGTAATTGCCGGCAGAGTTAGTCTCAGAGCCTTGTCGGCGAGTGCGGCAACATATTGCTGTAAAATGACAGAAGCAAGGAATCCGACAGCCAGAATGACACCAATTTGTGAATTAGTATATCCTTTATTTAAAAGATAGACGCTTGAAAAACCTAATATAATGCAATATAAGACCCAGTACAGACCTTGTATCAGGGCATATTCTGCATTTATTTTAAATTGCAGTAGATTGCGTTCCATATATAAAACTCCTTTATATAATAACTTTATGTACATCCTAGCACTTTTATCTGTCTAAATCTATGAAAATAAAAGCAGTTCATTATAAATATTAACAAAGAAAATATAGCACAAATCATGGATATTGGTGTAGACTATGTATCGGGTAAATGTTGAATAATATGGCAATTGAAAGGCTGGTCTGAATCATGACGGGAGAAGAAAGACGAAAGGCAATTATTGATATAATAAAGAAATCTGCAAAACCGGTATCGGGAACGGCGTTGGCAAAGCAGTTCCAGGTAAGCAGGCAGATAATCGTACAGGATATTGCGCTGTTGAGAGCAGCAGATTACAATATCTATTCTACGGCGCGAGGTTATCTGTTAATGCCTGAATTGCAAGAGGATAAACATAAAGAGACACATAAGAATGCAGATGCAATAACCAGAGTTTTTCATGTGTGCCATACGGATGAGCAGATGGAGGATGAACTGAATACCATTGTAGATATGGGCGGCAGAGTATTGGATGTATATGTGGAGCATGCGGTATACGGTGCAATCAGAACTGATCTGCCAATTGCGTGCAGACGCCATGTACAGGAATTCATGGACAGTATTCATAATGGTAAATCAACACCACTCAAGAATCTGACGGCAGGAGATCATTATCACACGGTAGAGGCTGATGATGAAGAGACTTTGGATTATATAGAAAAGGCTCTCAAAGAAAAGGGTTATCTGATTAATTCCTGGAAATGATTTTTTCAATACACCCTGATTAAGAGTAATAAAATTATGATCAAATTTTGTATAGAAATACCAAGTACAAAAAAACACCGTCCCCGATGCCAATGCATTGAAAACAGTGCTTTGAGTGCACCGC